>SMTZ1_10001897_pt1 | contig 21111 bp, 12 predicted proteins | sample DeeMarSWOR136_30_FD_25667 | JGI IMG/M metagenome (IMG submission 25667) | reverse complement strand
GGTCTCGGAAGAAAGGGCGGAGGACTCAGCAAAAAGCAAGGGGACATTGTGCAAAGCTGCGATAACCGCCGCGTTGGCGATGGATTCCCGGTCATGATCGGTGAGGCTGGTCAGATACGGTGCAATGACCACGGAGCTGGCGGACCGCCAATCATGTTCGGCGATTTGGTTGGCCACCTCAATGGGAGTGCCCTCGATGATCGAGATGTCCTCGGGATCGGTCACGCCGAACTGACTGGCCACTGTGGTCTGCACTGATCCGGAAACACCTCCGATGAAATTCAAGTGGCGGTCAAAGCTGGGATGCTGTTCCAGGTAGGCTTGCCAATCGTCAAGCATGTAGCCAACTGTCTCGTCGGTGATGTCGTCGGAGAGCAATGGGGCGGTGTATACCTGATCGTTGTGATGAAAAATGGTCATGGAAACCGCGGCTAAAAAGTAGTACTGCGTGTCCCCGCTTCCCTGATCCAGGTGAACGATGTTCACCCTGGGCAGAAAAACAGGTGGGTTCAGATCTCTGCTGGCCTGAGCGCTGGAAAAAACCAGGCTAAAAATCAAGGCCAGGCCGATAAGGAAAGTGATCTTGGCTGACGAGTCATCATTCATCTGCACAACCTCCTAAGAGAAAGGACAACCTGTTATAGTAGAAGAGCTTAAAGAAATAGATGGGCAGTTATCACCTCTTTCTCCGATGAGGATTTTTCGAAATAACCTCACGGCTCGCTATCACTCTCATCTCTCAGCAGGCTGCGATTTCAGTGGGCGCAACCAGCGACCAATCACTGGTGACTGACGTGAGCGCCGTCCAAGAACATCCACGGTCACTACCGCGTAGAAGATATGCTCGCCCGACTTGCCCAGTTCTCTAGACTCCTCCATGTACCAGGATTCTGAGACCACGGCCACGAGATTCTCAGGCCGGATCACCTCCGTGGGCTGGCGGGCGCGATAGATCTCGTATTCAAGGAGCGTTCCGTCCTGGCCACAGGCCCAGAACAGCTGGATTTGGCGTTCTGAAAAGAGTATCTGGAGATCTGAGATGGGTCCCGACAAGGTCCCTGAGCCGTCGATTTTGATGTCATCGATATACCATCCCTCTCGCTCGGTGTACTGATCGCTTCCAAACCGAAAGCGAAAAGAGACCAGTCCAGAATAGGCCGACAGGTCGAACTGCTCCTGTTGCCAGTCGTGGGATCCTGAGAAGCAAGGGGTTCTGGCAGCAAAGGGGCTTCCCGCAGAGGGAGCGTTGTCCCAGATGGTAAAGGGATATCCACCCACAGGAGTCAGCTGCTCCCAGGAACTCCCTCCGTCGAGGCTAATCTCCACCACCGCTCCATCCCAGGCTCGAGTGATGTTGTATACCTCCGCCTCCATCCAGTGCCAGAAGGTCAATGCGGAGTGTCTGGCCAGAAGAACTGCTGGGCTTACCAGGGCGCCATTTTCGTAGTGAAAATAGGTCCCGTTTCCCATGTCGCCATATTTCCAGCTGTGCGAGCCACGGTAGCTTTTCTCTCCGGATAGGTGCCAGTGATCCTCATACCCATCGCCAACGGCCTGATGAGTCCACCCTTCAATCCCGCTTTCCATGTCATCGCTAAATCCCGGTACTCCGGCCATAAAAACTAGCGTATCCCTGTTGATGTAATCGCCCTCAGCGGTGATATCCAGCACCAAGGGGCAGAAGGACAACTCTGGGATGCCATCGGAGACTGTGATCTGATAAGGAGGTGATCCGCTAGTTTGAGAGCCGGGCGTAAGATGGCCAAATTCAGAACTCTCTGACAAGATCTGAATGTCAGGATCGGCACAGGTGATGGTGGCCGTCACTCCCCTGGCTTCGGCTATGCCCACGTTACGAAGCGTCACCAAAACCTGCACTGTCTCCCCCGCCTCGGCCACACCGTTGTCGTTTCCTCCCGGCGAATCGTCCTGTACCACATGCGCGTGGTAGAGCACGACGGGATTAACCACTTCTATCTGGATGTTGGAGCTCCACTGGCGGCCGCGCTTATCCATGATCTTCAGCGTGAAGTCGACTATGTGACCTGTGGAACAATCCTCAGAAACATGAAATCTATAGGCAGGCAGGCCGATGCTGGAATCCGCTGACATGATGTTTCCAAAGCCGGCAGAAGCAATCTCCAGCTGAACGAGGGAATCCTCGGCGGCCAAAACAGCCGTCACTTGCTGGGCCTCATCGCTGCCCACGTTCTTGATGGCGACCTCAAGCTCGACGGTCTCTCCGGGATTTGCCTGGCCATCGCCATTACCGGTCAACGAATCGCTCAGGAGATGATGGCAATACAGCAGATAGGGACCATGAGCTCGCACCTGAGCAAAACCCAAATATGGCCGGTAACCGGCCTTGCTGATCCCAATTTCCATGGGACCATCTTTGGTGGGAACGGGATCCAACCTGACGGACACCATCCCCTGCCTGGTCGCAGCCGTACCAAGCAATTCTGCTCCCATGTTCATAGCGGCTAGGGCATCGTCCACCGGGACAAGGACGGTAGATTCGATGGCATGTTGGCCGGTCGGCTGATAGACTTGGGGTTCCAAAACGTTGACGACAAAAGATGCTGCTCCCAAGGGTAAGTTGTCCAAATGGTTAGCCACCAGCGTCTTGGGCGGCCGAGTCCACAGGTGCATAGATGGATCGCCCAGGAGATTATATTGCTTATAATAGCTCTCGCTGAGGCCCCCGCCACCATAGTAGAGATACATCTCCAGCTTGGCCTGGTCCATCATCCCCGAGAGCCAAGTTATGCTGCTGTCAAAGAGGGCATCGAACATGCTCCGCTGAAGGATATCATCCTCCTCCCAATAGGAGGAAACGGTTGATCCCCAGAAGGCCGCTGCTCCCTTTCCCTCGGCCCTGAGCCATGTCTCTCCGAAACAGATCTCCTGATGATACCCGCCGGTATTACAGGCATGACTGCAGACCAGGGGGTACATCTGTCCGTTCTGCAAAGCATTCACATCGGCATTGGTGAAATATGGGCCTGCCCAGCTGTAAAAGCTGCCATGGCCGGAGTACAGCGCCAGAGATCGGCCGTCATTCAGGGCCACGGAAATGGGCGTCCCCGTCCCATAGTAGGCGTATAAAGAATCGCAGATCATGCCATGGGCTCGGGCCAAACGCATGGAGTAGTCGTGAGTACCCTCGGCCACGCCATGATACCACGAATCGTTGGAGGCCATAAAGTAACCTCGACGAGTCCAGCCATCCTGCACGTCCCAGAGCCCCTTCTCATAACTGACGATCTTTTCCACCACGGCAGCCAGCTCCAGAGAGTCAACCACGGCCAGCCGACCCATTTGGATGTCCGGAAAATAATCGCCCTCGCTCATGGTGGAAAAGTAAAGATCAGTGGTTATTCCGCCAACCTGGAAGGTTGGTATTTGTCCCATATCGCCCACCAGGAGCAAAAAGGTGGGTGGAATGTCCCAGGTCTCATAGGCGTTTCGAATATAGTTTTTGATCTGCATTTTGTCGAGTCCGGTCTGGGATGTCGTGGCCAGGGTTACCCGAAAGCCCTGCTGACGCTTCCAATCGGCCAGGGGGAGCACCGATTCATAGAGAGCATCGTCCACCACAATGAGATAGCCCACCGGAGTCGTCGACCAACCCTCAACCGGGTCTGGTTGAAAGTCGGAAGCGATAAACCGGGGAATATTCGGCCTGGCAGAGAAAGAGTTCGTGTATCGCTGGTGGTGGGCTTCCGTCCAGGTGTCATCTGTGCCCTGAAGGGAAATCTCAAAATCGGCCGAAGAACAGAGCCGAACAAGGTTTCTTTGGGGATTATAGCGCACCGGGAAAAGCTCAACGAGAGCGAGACGAACCTGGCGGAAAATCCCAATTTCCCTGACTGTCACCAATTCCGGTGGCCAAAAGGCATCTATTGCGTAGCGATCCTCGTCCATCACGAAGGGGACCCTCTCTCTGGCCCCAGGAATTTTTGGCACTGGGGGCTGCACGGGGACAATTTGCCCATCAAGGGAGAGATCCTCAATGCGCCTTTCCTGCATCTGGGCGGAACTCACCTCAACGGCTATGCTCGCGCCGAATGGTAGCTCTACCAGGCGACGCACGACGGGCAGCCTAGGCATTCCCACCTGGGCAGTGACCCCCTCCCCGGGGATCTCCAGACTTGCGAACGCCCCCTCCTTTATGCTGACCAGATCAGTGAGCAGGCCAGTCACGGAGGCGTGCAGGGAGATGCCCTCTTGATCTGAAACCACCAGTGACATGATAGCATTGGGAGACGAGGCGTCTTCTTGCAAGAGGTACGTCTTGGCCCCCACTTGAGTATGGCCCATCATCAGCAGAACCGCCAGGATGATCCCAGCCATGCCCCAAAGAAATGGGGCGGCAAAATGAAGTTCGCCCACCACATGCGTTCTTTTTCGATCCACGCCCAGGCTCCTCTGCTATCCTCTCAAAAAGATGTACATAAAAAGCCCCATCGGCTCTTAAGCAAAAGAAACCTCATACTAGCGCTAATCTCTGGGAAAGGGCTTTATCATTCTCTTTCTGGCTCTCGAACCTTTATCTTCCAAAGCTCTATCGAACTCGCCCACCTTATTGGAGCTGAGGGATTTGTTTCCTGCGCCATCCACGGCTTTGACCACATAATAGCCGTTCGTGGCGGCATTGCCCACAGGGCTGTCCTCATCCAGAAAAGTGTTCTCCGTGGTCCAGCCGATGGAATCGGAGGGCCCCGCCACAAAGATCGGATTGCTGTTTCGATATATCACGTAATGGCTCACGCTCTTGTTGTCGGTGACGGAAGACCAGGTGAGGACCACCTTCCCAGCCGAGAGGGTCGCATTCAGATCGGCGACGGCGGAGGGTGGAGAGGCATCGCCACCGTAAAGTTGCAGCTTCCACAGGTTCAATGTGCCCACATCCGATCCGGCGTGGTCGCTAACCCGCAAGGTCCAATTACCCTTGGAGTTTTCTCCCATGAGATGGGACAGATCTCCCACCGGCTCGGTTTCCGTGTCGTACCAGGTCTTGATGTCATCGCCAGAGCCACCGCCACGATTATGCAGAAAAATCCAATCTTCTTGAGGATTCTCCAGAATTACCTCGAGGTCTCCAATATATGGGTGTGTGATGTCCACATAGACGTTCAGGTCTTCCACTAAAAAAGAATCGGAAACGACGATGGTGCTGGAGATGCCGTTAGGATCGGCATCCGGAATGGAAAGAGAATCCACCTTTGTGTATAGATGCTCCGCCACTGGAGACAACTCAAAAGCCTCCACAATGCTGCCGGAAACCACGACGCTGTCCCGCAGAACGGTGGCATAGCCGTCTTTGCTCACCCTCATGGTGTAGACCCCCTCATAGACGTCGATGGTGTATTCACCGGTTACCGAATCGGAAGTGACCGGATCGAATCCGGAGCCCAACACCTCCACGGTGGCTGCCAAGGGAATGGCAGTGCCTAACTCTTTGACTGAGCCAGAGATATTTCCCAAGACCGTGGGATAGAGCTGAACGTTCAGCACCGTGGTGCTTTCAGCGATCACCACCACATTGGGGATGGTCTGGGGTGAATAGCCTGCGGCCGTGATGTTCAGAGTGTAGGTGCCCGGCAGGAGCATGCGATGATAGTCACCCACATCGGGGTCGGTGTAAACCTCGTGATCGATGCCGTCCACCTCCACAGCGGCTGCCACCGGTAGGCTGGAGGAGGCGTCGGTGACCAAACCGCGAACGCCATCGTGGACCCGGGCCATGTAATTCAACATGGACTCGCGGTTGTCGTCCCAGAAACCCGGCAGGGTGGAGGCATTAGGCCATTTGATGTCGGAGAGCTCTATGGTTACCTCGTTACAGCCCATCCAGTAGTAGTTCCAATCCTGCATGCCGCCGTGGATGACGTACCACTCGGAACCGCGCACGACTCCATTCTCGAAATAGGGGCTATTCCACATGGGCAGATTGGTGCTGGAGTAAGTCAAAGAAATGTCATGAAACAGTGTGTCATCGGGATTGTAATCATGAGTTGAGTCCCAAGGATAGTTGACCACCAGGGCACCGGTATGGAAGTTGGCTGAGAGGATGGAATACTTATTGAACTGCCAGTTCATCACTGCTTGAGTCTCCGGTTCTCGACCGGCGGGGGTGTTGTACGGGTCGGTGACGAAATCGGGGAAATCGCGATTTAAGTCCACGCCGTTGGCATTCCCTCTTTGGTGCAGAGTATTCCCATCTGGATTCATCATGGGCATGATCCAGATCTCGGTCTCGTCCACAAGGAAGGTGGCTAAGGAGTCGCTGCCGTAGTTGTCCACCAAGTATTCTATGAGATACAGACACATCTCCGTGCCCACAGGCTCGTCACCGTGCATGGTGGAGATGTACTTGAACTCGGGCTCATCCTCCTCGAGGTTGACGTTGTCGCTGATCTTCATGAACCACAGGGCACGATCCTCCACGCTGGCCCCGATGCTGTCCAGACGGCAGATGCTCGGGTGAGCGCTGGCGATGCTGTCCAGATAGGCGGTAAGCTCGGTGTAAGTGTGATAGGCCGCCATGGGATTTGCAGTTCCCTTGGTGGCCTGCCACAAGCTGTCGGCATACATCTTGGCCCGGTTGGGAATCCACTGAATCTGGAAACCTGCGGCTCGAATCTGGTTAAACTCCTCTGGGTTCACATAAATGGTCACCACGTTATCTCTGATCCGATCGATGCTGATGTCCAGTTTGACCAGCCTCTCCAGCTCGGCTCTGTCCTTCAGCACGACCTCGGCTGGCTCCTTGGTGGGCACGGCGAATGGAGATGAAGCAGAAATCAAAAGCGCGGCAAAGAGTATGCCTAGAAATCCGACTAAATAACTCGTCTTATTTACCATATGCTCCTCAGATTTTATAAGATATCAATTGCCCTTGCGTTTCATATTGAAATAAAAGCCGTTCGGATCCCCGGATGTGACCCTAACGGCCATGATACACAAAACTCTATACCGGAGAAATACCCCTGACCCTGAGCAAGGCCTACCGTAATTTTCCCGTAAACTGAAGCCGGCTAGGCAAAATAAAAGTAGATTTCAAACCTTCTTCTCATCAAGCAGATAGGCCTGGCTTCAGCACCTATATGGGTACTCTACTATTTTACCAGAATGCTCATTTGTTGTCAAGTCTTTTTTCTCCTAATTCCTCTTTTATTTTACCGTCCCAAATCGAAAAGCTCCCTATGTAATTTCGGGGCAAGTTATATGCCAAATCCCATTAAAATTTCCCCCATGTTTATCGCAAATGGCCTCTCAAACGCCCAGCCCCTGCTCAATATTTGACCAGAGCCTTCCCACCCCTTATCCGCGAATTTTCCCATTTCTGAAGCTGTTCAATAGTCAATAAAGTATCGAGTTGGCTTAACAGTGAGGCCAGCTTCAGCAAAACCTGGGATGCCAATATCGCACTTGATCAATACCTGTTGAATAAATTTTGCTCACAGCCATGGTGTTCAAATCAGCGGATATGCGCTTTTTAGGTGACCATGAGATTTTCCCATCTCTATGAGAATGAAAATGTTGACAAAGCAACTCAATAAGCGATCGCCCTTCCTCGAAAATCTGGCCCAAGTCTTGCGTGCAGGTTTTTCCATGAAGCGAGAGAAAAGCAAGATAATAAGAAGACTTCTTTCGAAACGCGCGCTATGCACGTGCTTTCTCCAAAACACATGCTATGCGCGTTCTCCTTTTTTATCCCATGAGGGAGATGAAACCATGACCAACATCATCATTTTCGAGAAGCGAAAACACCGCCATCTAACGCCAAGATGGCTCTTCGCGGTGGGCATTTTCCTGATTCTCTTCGCCCCAGCTTCGTGGTGCCAGGCTAAGATCAATTTCGACGGCGTTGACGACGATTCCTGGTTAGATTTCACCTGGACCGAGCCGGAAAATGCCGACAATGCCCTGGCCTATTACAACATCTATCTGTCCATAGATGGTACAGAATTTAGCCACTACGATACCGTTTACACGAACACCTATTCCGTCCCGGGGGTCAGCGGCCATCGCTACAAAATGAAGGTGGCCGGAGTGAACCAATACGGTGAGGAGGGGAGCCACTCGCCGGAATCGGACGAGATCTTGTGCCTGCCCGCTGGTTCCGACGAGATTCCCCCACAGTACATCGATCAGCTGGCGGCTGAGGAGTCGGGGGGCGCAGTGTTGCTGAGCTGGCCCGCGGTCACATTGGACTCCCTGGGCTTAGCGGAGAATCTCAGCCACTATAATATCTATCGTAACGAAATCCCTCTGTTCTGGCCTGATGTGACGGATTTCATCCATGGAGTTCAAACAACCTCTTATCTCGACGAAAACAGCGATATAGGCTCTGTCGATCGCCATTCCTTCTATCTGGTCACAGCTGTGGATCTCATGGGTAACGAAAGTGATATCTCTAACCGCGTGGGCGAATACGATTACACCATCATCCCCCAGATATCGGGATATCACATGGTCTCCCTGATTCTGGACGATGGGCAGATCATCAAGGCCAAAGATCTGGGCCAGGACATACCCAACTGCACGGCGGTTAAGGAGTGGGATCCCCAGATACAAGGTTTTGCATCCCGTGCCTTCAAGATTGATGATACTTGGTACGGAGAGACAGATCTGCAATTAGGATATCCATACTATGTCTTCGTAGAGGCCAGCCCACAGAACGTCTGGACCATGGTGGGCGGGGTTCCCGCGGACCCCATCTTCACACTGTATGCCCCCGGAGGCAATGGCTATAATACCATCACCCTACCTCTCTCCAACACCCTTACCCTGGCCAAGGAGCTGGGGCAGTCCATTCCTCACTGCACAGCGGTAAAAATGTGGGATCCCCAAACTCAAGCTTACAGTTCCATCGCCTTCAAAGTGTCGGGAACGTGGTATGGAGAGGCGGCCATCCGTCGAGGACAACCCTATTTTGTCAACGTCACCCAGGATGGGGTTTGGCCTGGCGGAAAGATCGTTCTTTCAGACAAGCAGGGATTCCGTAAGCGGGGCCAAAATTGACGGCTTTCACCTTCATCTGGGAGGAGAAAAATGTCATCGAGGAGCTTTCTCATCATCGGTTTGGCGGCTATTTCCTTGCTGCTGAGCTCCACACGAAGTGGCGCGCAGGTGCCCCACACCGTCATCGGTCAGGTCTTCAACTCCGATGACACCGTCCCCGAGGTGGGCGAGCTTTCCTTCGAGGCCTATCTCGTGGACGTCTCCAACAACAACTCTCACTCGGAGACGCGAACGGAAGCAGATCCCGGCAATGCCTATGGCAACGGCATTGTGGGACCGGGATGGTTCGAGGTCGAGTGCGGAAACTTCACCACCTTCGACTGGTCAGATGGTGACTCCCTGATGGTCAATTTCTCTAACTCCATAAATGGAGAGCAGGGACTGTTAGCTGTCCTTTTGTTCGCCGATCAGGAGCCACAGATTACCGCCGACATCATCCTCATGGAACCTTTGCCGGACTGGTCCATGAGCATGGATGACGATCCCGATCCCGTTTGGGCAGGTCAGACCGTGACCTATACCATCAACTACCAAAACATGGGGGATGGTACGGGCACGGGCGTCACCATCCTGGATACCATACCTGCCAATACCACGTATCTCTCAAGCACCGGTGGTGGGAACTACGATGGCCAGCGGGTGGTTTGGACCCTGGGCGCAATTCCGCCCAGAGGTTCGGGAAGCATCTCTCTCACCCTGAGGGTGAACAGCCCTCTGGCCGATGGTACCGTCATCATCAACGTGGCCCACATCACCTGTGATCAAGAAGTTGAGACCAGTGTCTCGCAGTCACTCACAGTTCAAGCGGCCCCAGCCTGGACTTTCAACCTGTTCGAATCTCCAGACCCCGTTGCAGCCGGTGCCAGCCTGACCTATTCGATTTTCTACGACAACACCGGCAGCGACCAGGCCACGGGTGTGGTCGTGGTGGACACCATACCCACTCATACCACCTACGTCTCCAACACCGGCGGTGGATCCTATGACGGCCAGCGGGTGATCTGGAACTTGGGCACGATATCCGCGGGCACCTCGGGCTTCCTGAGCCTCACTGTCCTGGTGGACTGGCCATTGCCCAATGGCATCCAACTCGAGGACGTCGCTTACATCACCTGTGACCAAGGGGTCGAGGCCATTAGCAGCCAGACCACCCAGGTTGTCCCTGACCAGTTTCCACCAGCCGCCGTGACCGACCTGATGGCCTCTGAAGAAAACCATGAGTTACGCCTCCGCTGGTCGGCCATCACCACGGACATTTATGGAAATCCAGAGACCATGCAGGGCTATATCATCTATCGAAATGAAGCTCCATATTTCACACCCACCTCTGTCGAATCCATCGGCGTCGCCTCCGACACCAGCTTCCTCGATGATGACGGCGGCGCGGGCAACTTGGAGACCAATAGCTTTTACCTGGTGCAGGGCGTGGATTATGTCGGTAATATCGGCGATAACTCCAACCGAGCTGGGGAGATTGATTACCGCCTCCCCCAAACCAGCTCTGGCTATACCATGATTTCCCTGAGCTTAGATGATGGGATCACCACCTTGGCCAGAGAGCTGGGGGCCAAAGTGCCCAACTGCTCGGCGGTCAAGGTGTGGAACGCCGAGCAGAGAGGCTACGTCTCTGTGGCTTTTAAGGTTAACAACGTCTGGCATGGATCGGCGAGTGTTTTTATGGGACACCCCTACTACCTGTTCGTCGGCACCACCGCCGAGAGCCTATGGACCCTGGCGGGACAGGCTCCCCCCGATCCCAGCTTCGATCTCGTGGCTCCAACCGGGAACGACTACAACACCATCTCTCTTCCTCTATCCAGCGACATCGCCACGGCCAAGGATCTCGGGGCTGCCATTCCATACTGCACAGCCGTAAAAGAATGGAGCACAAAGAGCCAAGCCTACGTCCCCATCGCCTTCAAGGTGGGAGAAACTTGGTTCGGCGAGGGTGCTGTGCGAAGAGGGTACCCTTACTACGTGAACGTGACCAATACAAGCAGCTGGCCTCCTGGCAAGAGGTCTCCGCAGCATCGCCATCTGGTCGGCGCTGCTGGTCTGTAATACGCCGATATACCGGGGACTCAGTGGGCGTTTGCCGCCAAAGATGCTCGCTATAGCCTGAGGACATCGCCCCGCTCTGCTCAGCATTCGAACAGATTCAGGCCAAGGATTATCGTTCACTGTAACCTCTATGGCGATACTAAAAGCCATGGGCATCAATGCGTTGACTGCGAATTTTGTCACCATGGTGCCGGGGAGAAAGGTATACCAAAGAAAAGGCCCTCGGGATTCGTCAAACTGTTCAAATTCTATCCAGAGGCCATGCATTGCTATTTGGGGCTTAGCCTGAGTGTTAATGTAAGTTATTAATAGATATCATGTTATAGTATAATTCGGGGGCGTCTTTTGGTAAGAAAAATGGCCCGACCTTTGCTTTAAGAGATCTATAAGGGATTATCCCTCTGGTCGAAAATGCTATAGAGGGGGTTTGAGCGATGTTCAGGAAACGAATCTTATCTGCGGGTATTTTTCTCGTCGTCCTGCTGCTGCTCTTTGTGAGTCTTTCGCAGGGCCAAGTGCCGCATACGGTGTTGGGGATGGTACGCGATGATAATGAAAATATTCCCCCCGCTAACGACGTGACTTTCGCGGCTTTTCTAATAGACGTATCCGACGGCGGCGTCCAATCCGAAACCAGAAGCAACTACGATACCGGCAACGCTTACGGAAATGGCGTCATGGGTGAGGGATGGTTCGAGTTGGAGTGCGCGAACTTCACTCAATTCGAGTGGGCCAATGGCGACTCCCTCCGCCTGGCCATCGCCAATGCGACCAACGACCAATTGCTCATACTTTCCATCCCACTGGACGCTGCCGTCGAACCTCAACTGGTCCAAACTCTCCACCTTCAACCTTTTCTCCAGAACCTAAACGCGATGGGATCTGACGATCAGGTCAGGGTGGTATGGACCTTACATCAGACTGCTCCTCATCTCACCTTTCACATCTTTCGGAGCACTGCTGAGGAGGGTTTCTACCAGAAACTCAATGCTGAACCCATTGCCCCTGACCAACAACAACAATGTATCTACACCGACTATCAGGTTTCCAACGGCATCACCTACTGGTATAAATTAGGTCTTGCCGAGTTCAGCGATAGCCTGTCTCTGTTTGGCCCTGTCTCGGCCACAGCGAGGACAGATGTGGCTCAAGAGAACGACTTCTCGGGTCCCACCAGTTATCAACTATTTCAAAACTACCCCAATCCCTTCAATCCCAGGACGACCATCACATATCAGGTGCCTCAGAGCTCCCAGGTCAGCCTGGTAATTTACAACCTGTTGGGGCAGCGAGTGCGTACCCTTGTGAAAGCAACTCAACAGTCTGGCTGCTACCAAGTCGATTGGGACGGCCAAGATGAGTGGGGAAACTCAGTCGCCAGTGGGATCTACTTTTTCCGCTTGTCCGCGGGACCCTACACCAGAATCCGAAAAATGACCCTGCTCAAATAAGCCCGCGACCGGATAACGAAAGGCCATCAGGAACACTGTTTCCTGATGGCCTTTTTTATAAGAGAGAAAATCGAAAAGAAATTAACGTTTAGCGGTGTCGAGGTGCGTTACGTCTGTCGTCGTCGAAGTTCGTCTTTCGAAGGCAGAATTTTCGGCTGGGATTGCAGTGACGATTCACGTCTCTTGATCCACGATTCACGTTACCAGCCTCGAGACCGATAAACGATCTCCGAGTTCTTTCCCAATTCTCGGATCCCGAAACAGGAACGGCAAAATCCTCCTCACGACTTCCCCTCCAGAATTTTCACCGCCTCGATGGCCACCTGGATGGCCTCATCGATGCCTTTGTTCCCCTCCAGCACGGGGTGGTCCTTGTAGGCCAATCCCACGACGGCCAGGACCTCACCGGCCCGGAGGCCCTTGATGGAGGCGATCACGAAGATGGCCGCTGACTCCATCGAGGTGGCCAGTACCCCGGCACGGCGCCAGACGGTCCACCTCCTTGTCCAATCCTCGGACATCGGGTGACCTTCGGTGAACTCGGCATAAAAAGCATCCTTGCAGTGTGTGATGCCCATGTGGTGAGGCAATCCCAGCTTCCCGGCCGCCTCCGCCAGCGCGCTAGTGACGCCCAGGTCAGATACCGCTGGATAGCTGAGAGGAAGGTATTGCCGAGAGGTCCCCTCGTCCCTGATCGAGCCGGTAGTGACGACCAGATGACCCAAACCCACATTCTCCTGCAGCGACCCGGCTGTCCCCACCCGGATAAAGACCTGGGCGCCGATCCTGGCCAGCTCCTCAACGCAGATGGCCGCCGAGGGGCACCCGATGCCCGTGGAGGTGGCAGAGATGGGAATACCTGCCACCTCTCCGGTATATGTCACGAATTCCCGGTTCTCAGCCATCTGCTGGGCAGAGTCGAAAAACTTGGCGATCTGTGGCACTCGCCCAGGATCGCCGGGCAAGAGAACGTATTTACCAACCTCTCCTTTGTTTAGTTGGATATGGTATTGTTTGGCCATTGGAGTCCCCTTCTAAGTTAAAGTGGCAATGGCAATGGCAATAAAAAGAATCGGCAGTAAGAGCTTACTAATCTTTCATTGCTACTGCCATTGCACATTGCCATTATGTATTTCACATGTCTCCAGTCTCCAGTCTCTAGTCTCTTATCCCAAATCCTCAAGCGTCAATATGCAGTTTCGTCCTCGTCTCCGTCTCGGCGATCACCTCTCCCCTGCGAATAACATGGCGGCGATCGGCCTGCGTGCGAAAAGCCTCCTGCACGGTTGTGGTGTCAATGATATTGAGATTGGCCGTTCTGCCCTCCTCGATTCCATAATCCTCCATCCTCAGAATCCTGGCTCCATTGACGGTGGCCATGTCGAAGAGGGTTTCAATCTCCTCCGGCAGGCTCATTTGGGCGGCATGGGCAGTGATGAGGCCCACCTCCAGAGGGTCGGCCTGCCCAAAGGTGGGATAGAAAGTGTCCTTGAGACAATCCTGGCCATAGGCAACGTTGATCCCGGCGGCCAGAAGCTCCTTGACCCTGGTGATGCCCCTTCTTCTGGGCTCGGTGTCCATTCGACCCTGTAGCATCAGGTTGGTGGCCGGATTGGTGATCATGTTCAGGCCCGCCTCTTTGACCAGTCCGATGACTTTCGCAGCGTAGACGTCATCGTAGGCGGCCAAGGCACAGGTGTGGACGGCAGTCACCCGACCTTGATAGCCCTCCTGGATGGTCTTCGCGGCCAGCAGTTCTAAAGTCCGAGCGCTGGGATCATCCGTCTCGTCCACGTGCATGTCTATGTCCGCGCCGAATTCCTTAGCGATTTCAAAACAGATGTCGATGTGCCTTTGCGAGTCCGCCATGGTGCGCTCGTTAAAGGGCATGCCCCCAACCACATCCGCACCTATCTTCATGGCCTGACGCAATAGTTCCTCTGTTCCCGGGTTTTTCAGAATGCCCTCCTGGGGGAAGGCCACGATCTGTAGCCGGCAAATACCAGCGAATCGTTTTTTTACCTCCAGCAGGGCCTCTACGGGAACTAGCTTCCCGATGGTATCCACATCCACGTTTGTCCTGAAAATGGTGGTGCCATAGCCGATGCCCCAGTGCAGCACTCTGCTGGCCCGTTTCACTATATCCTCTATGGTGTACTGCTTCTTCTTCTCCCAGATAATCTCGATGGCCTCGTCCAGCGTTCCGGAGAGGTTGGGTCGTACCACCTCGCTGATGAGAGCCTTATCCAGATGCAGGTGAGGGTCGATGAAGGTAGGAGTGGTCAGCCTGCCTTGAGCATCGATCTCCCGTTGGCCTTTCCGGGGTATTCGATTCGCGATCTGGACGATCCTGCCATCGGAGACGCCGATATCGCGGGTACCTTCAGTGTGACGCAGCTGCGCATCTCTGATGATCAGATCCATCCCGCCTCCTTGAAAAGCCGAGACTCGAGAATCGTGAATCGTGGATCGAGAATCGAGACTCGAGGAAATCAGAGACTAGAGACTTGAGATTCGAAACTCGATATTCGTTAAAAAGACAGCGGCAATGGGCAATGGCAATAGCGATGGAAATAGCAGTGGCAGTTGGCAGGTTTTCTCGAATCACGAATCACGATTCACGTTAAGTGCTTCGAAACTGCCAAACGACTAACGATTCGTTGTAAATCTATGAATAGATTATGCTAAAATAGGGATCTCCCCCCTCTCTCTATCGGGGCAGGTCCGAGAGAGCAACCCGCTCCACAAGACGGCCGGATCGAGTCCAGACCTCCAGCTGGACCTTCATCCCATGGACCTTCAGAAAACAATAGTGGGGCACGGAGGTGAATTTCCTCACCTGCATCGTCCAGGGAACGGAAGAGTCCTGGCCATAGAAGGGCGCTCCAGCACCGCCGGAGGTGATCTGCCAGACGGGATATCGATAATTGGGGTGCACAGAGTCGTCGACGTAAGTCCTTGAATAATTGTGTTCGTCGCCGAAGAAAACCACCAAGCTCTTGGAATATGAGCTGACCAGGCTCCAGAACCGATTGCGCATGTCAATCACGTCCCCGGAAGGGATGCGAGGGTCATTGAGACCTTCCTTCTCGCCCCTGACAACCCAGTACATGGCATCTCCCAGATGGCCGCCATTGGGAAAAGCCGGTTCATGGGCGAAGAGCACTATCCAATCGATATGCTCGTCATTCTGTGCGGCATCCAGGTCCCCCTTCAGCCATGCAAGTTGGTTTTCCATAACGTAGCCCTCGCGGTTGCCTCCCGCGATCTGCAAGGCCAAATTCACATTTTCTCTCGATCCATAATAGACCCCGGTGTACCAGTAATTCGTGTTGAAGGCCACGAAGTGAACATTGTCGAAATTGAAGGAATACACGGTCTCTTCATAAGGGGGGCCCTTCCTGTGAGGTAGGCCAAGCTCGCGTAATGCGTCTGTCAGATCCCCCCCCACACCAGACCACTGATCCTCTGCATCCGGTGGACCGAATTTGTAAATGCTCCCTAGGGGATTTACGAACTGGGAGGCAAAAAGGGCCTCGGCACTCTCCTCTCCAGCCCTGTCGGCGAAGAGAACCATGGGCTCTCTGTCGGCGAAATTCACTCGGATATAATCTCCTATCTGCTCATGATTTCCTACGGTCTCATAGATGGGAAGATAGGAGCCCACCGGCTCTACAGCCTTCTTCCAGGTCCGCAGCTGTCGGAGAAAGCTCTCTTTGCTGGAGGTATAGCCGTTGACCAGATCCCCCCCGAAAAGCACCAGATCGGTGCCCCGGCGATAGAGGTCCACCATGAATTGTTGAGCTATCCGATAATTGCACCCGCCAAAACCATACTCGCCACCCCCGGGATTTTGCCGACTGTCGGACATATAGGCGAAGGCAAACGGTTCCCGAGACCCAAAGGGTGGAGCCGTCTGAAAGGTTCTCTGTGGCCAGGCCAAGGGATGCTTCCCAAAATCCGGGTCGCTAGAGATCTCCACCGTATAGATGTACCGGGTGGAGGGACTGAGTCGAGAAATTTCGATTTCGTGATGACGAGCTTTGAGAGGGTGCCCCTGGGCATCCTGGCTGAGGATCCACCGGTCAGCAACTCGAACTCTGGCAAAGCAGGAGCTGTCGGCCTCCAGGGAGATGGTCGCCGAGCGGTCCGTAATCAGGTCCACGAAGGGACCCTCGATAAGACATGGCCTGAGGGCCCAAACTTCTTGGTCATCTTTGCCACACCGAAAACGACCCTCGTAATAGTTGACTATCCCATCGTCCTCATTTAAAATACCCACACGATAGACCACCACTCCCTCCAGGGTAGATCCCTTAGCCATGTTATAAATGTCCTGTTCAAACCTATAGACTCTAAGCGCCGCCTCATAACCCCCTTTTTCGCCAATCTCCTGTGCTTTAGTGCGAAAGCGAAAAGAAGGCAGACAGAGATCCTCGTCGGCGGGGAAAGCCCCATAATGGACGGTGCTTGCCATGGGGCGTACGATGGCGTAATGCAAGAGCGCATTCCCCTCTCGAAAACCCACCACTCGGGGCGGCTGCGTGAATATATGCTCCTGGGACCACTCCACGGGCTCCAGGGATTGCGACAAGACATCGGCGGAGCAGAGAGAAATCAGGACGAGCGCCATGAACAGTGCCTGCTTTTTCATCATGAACCTCTTTTAAAAATGATGACAGGAATGCACGCTATTTTGGCGAATCAGCGAATAGAGCACAGCCTTGTTCGGACACGATCCAGCTCCTCTTGTGCATCTTTCACCAGTTCTTCAATAATTTCCTTTATGGGCTGGATGCGATTGGCCAAACCTACGCTCTGCCCGGCCATCAGGGAACCTCGCTCCACATCTCCCTCCTCCACGGCGCGCTGTAGCGCTCCCATCCAGTATCGTTCCACTTCGTGCTGGGCCTGAGCTTGGGAGATCTCGTCCCTCCGCAGCCGCTGCAGCAGATCGATCTGGAGGTCGGCGAAGTCCTCGGTGCCCCTGTTACGGATGGCCCTCACCGGCACCACGTGTAAGTCGGAGCTCACCGCCGGACTGGCCACCGAGTCCCTGGCCCGGGCTTGAAGAAAGGCCTCCTTGAACTTGGGATGGGCCCGACACTCCTGCGACATGACAAACCTCGTACCCAACTGAACGCCAGAAGCCCCCATGAGAAGCAAGTGAGCTATGAGACGGCCGGTCGCGATGCCTCCCGCGACAAAGATGGGAACTTCGTCCACCTTGAAGAGAACCTGCTGAATTAAGATCGTCAAAGAGACGCGACCGATGTGTCCCCCAGCCTCGCTTCCCTCCAAGATCAGGGCATCGGCCCCAGCACGAATCATGCGGTGCGCGATAGACTCGCTGGAGGCAAAACAGACAACCTTTGCTCCGGCCCTTCGGGCCACCTGCATCTCAGCGGCTCGGGGAAAGCTGCCGGCGAAGATCACCACTGGGACACGCTGGTCAGCCACTACTTGAAGATGTTTTCCATAATTGGGGGCGACAGTGATGAGATTAACGGCGAAGGGTTTCCCAGTGAATTGGCGGGTTCGCTCGATCTCCTCCTCCAGTTTCTTGGGAGGGAGGTTGCCCGCGGCCAGGCTGCCGAAAGCTCCTGCTCGGGAGACGGCTGCGACAAGCTCGCTATCCGAGATCCAGGTCATGGCCCCGCAGATGATGGGGTAGCGCACTCCCAGGAACTCTGGTCCTCTCTGCCATAGTTGGTCGAGGATCATCCATTCACCTCCCACGTTCATCCAAAGTCGAAGGAGAAATGATTTTCGGATCCCGCCTTCAATACCAGGAACTCCAGGAAATGCGACTTTTAGGGCGTAGTCGACGGGCCAGAGGCGACAGGCGTCGAGGCGAAACTCCAGCCATCCAAGGATTAGACCTGATGCGCGGACCTCTCATATGCCGGTAGCGGACGGTGGAGCCATGCAGAACCCAAGGGGCCCTGCGAATCATTTTTTTTCTTCTCACGGTAAAGGCCAGAACAGCCGGCACCGTCGACCAGAGGGATAACGCATAGAGGGTCGAAAGAGCCGAGTTGACGGAACGCGTACATTTCCGGCGGACAAAGGAATGGTCGAGAGCGTCATGGTGAATCTAGAGGATTTACGCCAGCTTTGCCACCCTGACAATCGGCCACTCGAACGGTGAGGACGACCCAGACGCCCAGCAGCACCAGTGGTACGGTCCAATGGAAAATCCAGGGAAGAGCACGTGAACCCAGGGCAAGGCCAAAGGTAGCGATCACCGCCACGACGACGCAGACGGTGGTCACAGCGCTGACCACGGTGCTTTTCACTCCGCGATATCTGGACAACTTGGCCATCGATGGAACAGAGAAGACCAACAATAGAACGGATGCGATGATCGGCGTGAAATCCATGGGTGTTCCTTCCTGCTTAAGCAACCTTTTGCATTTCTGGCAAACATTCCTGCAGAGACTTTTCTGATCATTCTACGATGAGATGATGCCTCCTCAGGGACGCATTTTGGCAACAGACCTTATGGCCTGCAAGATGGTCTCGTAGCCCGTGCAGCGGCAAAGATGACCGCCTATAGCCTCTCGAATCTGCTCCTCGGTAGGATGGGAGTGGCGATCCAACAGGGCCTTGGCCCCCATGATGAGTCCCGGAGTGCAGAAACCGCACTGTACAGCTCCCTGGTCGATAAAAGCCCGTTGAAGCGGGTGAAGCTTTTCACCCTCAGCCAGTCCCTCGATGGTCAGGATCTCGCTGTTCTGGGCCTCTACGGCCAAGATCAGACAGGAACGCACTGGCTCCCCGTTCAACAGGACGGTACAAGCCCCACACTCCCCATCCCCGCACCCCTCTTTGACTCCCATGAGATGAAGCTGATCCCGCAGAAACTCTAAAAGGGTGCGGTGAGATTTCACATCAGTTGTCACTTCCTCGCCATTTACCCTCAAATTGATGGTATGCTTCATAGGTCCCTCACCCTTTCAGCAGAACCTCTAGGGCCATCTCCGTGAGAACTCCAACCATCTCTTTTTTATATCCCGGAGTGGCCCGCAGGCTTGTGGTCCTGGGAGCTAAACCTTCTTGAATTTTGTCCCGCATCTGCGACAGAAGCGAGGAGGTGATCTCTTGACCACGCAGCAAGGTCTCGACTTCTCTTGCTCGAATTGGCGTGGGAGCAACTGCTCCTAAGGCCACTCGTATCTCCCGGCTTTCAGGCAACCGGGGATTGATCACCACCACGGCCACGTTCACCGAGGCCAGGTCCATACCCTGCACGCGGCTGCGCCGCAGATAGGTGCTTCGGGATCCCTCGGGCAAACGCGGGATGACGATGCGAACCAGCAATTCACCTGGGGCCAGGTCGGTCTTTCCCACCCCCTGCCAGAAATGTCCAATGGACATCTGCCGCTCTCCTCGGCGTCCCTTGAGGACGACCTGAGCCTCCAGAACGGCCAGAGGAGATCCCGATTCGGCGCCCGGTGAAGCGTTGACCACATTACCTCCCAGCGTAGCACGCTCACGGACTTCATAGCAGCCCATCACCCGAGCGGCGTCAATCAGGAGGGGAAAGTGCTTGTGAGCCTCCTGGGACCGGAGAAGATCGTTAAAAGTGGTCAGCGAGCCCAGCGAGAGCCGGTCACCTTCCCAGCGTATTCCCTGGCACTCCTCCAGTCCCTTGATGTCCACCACCACAGGAGGTCGTATGCTGCCCCGCCTCATCTTGACCAGCAGGTCCGTCCCTCCAGCTAACACGGATGTCTCGTCTTCTTGATCCAAGAGAGTCAGCGTCTCGGCCATATCATTGGGATGGAAGTAATCGAAGGGCCTCAGCATCGACGATCTTCTTTCATCTTGAGTTTCTCCACCACCCGCTCGGCGGTCATGGGCAGGGCAAAAAACTGAATCTCTGTGGCGTGACCGATGGCATTGGCGATGGCTGGAGCCACCGAAACGGTGCCGTGTTCCGCCAATGGGCGAGCTCCATAGACGCTGTCGGGAAGAGGAGTATCTAAAAAGACGACCTTGAATTCTATCGAACTTGCGTCCCCAGGGGTGGGCACTTTGTAATCTGTCAGGGAGTCATTGCGGATCCACCCTTCCGGGGAGTAAATCACCTTCTCGCTCAAAGCCGCCCCCAGACCGTAAACCATCGCTCCCACCACCTGTCCTCGGGCCAGGATCGGATTCACGATTTGGCCCGCGTCGATAGCTGTGATCAGCCGGATAACCTGAATGTGACCGGTGCGCAAGTCCACCTCCACATCGGCTCCCTGGCAGCCAAAGGTCCACTCCGCCGCCAAATTTCCCTGTCCCGTCTCCGGATCGGGGTAGGTTAAACCTTGGGGCACGAACCGACCATACCCCACCACCGGTCCCCCAATGGCTTGGCCATCGGGTTTCACTCGCCCCATGGCCACCGAGGACAACGGAAGGAATTTCTTGGGATTTTTCCGAAGAAAGACGCGATCTGGCCCGTGTTCTATCTCCTCAGAGCTCACCCCCCACGCCTCTGCGGCGATCTCTTTGATCTGCTGGATGGCCTGTCCGACCGCGCGAGCAATGGCATTGCCCACCTTCCAGGTGGTGC
>SMTZ1_10001895_pt1 | contig 21116 bp, 19 predicted proteins | sample DeeMarSWOR136_30_FD_25667 | JGI IMG/M metagenome (IMG submission 25667) | reverse complement strand
TCCCCTCTCCGTCCCTTTTCCTGCCTTGACACCCAAAAGGTTCGTGGGGGAAGGACCTCGATCTTCTCGATATTGGCCAGGGACCTCGAGAGCGGATCATGCCTCTGTTTGCGCGTCCTTATGGTATTGCGGAGGAACCCTGCCACACCTTCGGCATCAGCCCTCCCCACCCCGGGAATCGTCGCCCCGTGGTTGACGTAGAAATAGGCCTCTTCGAAGATTTCCCAATGAGTTGCCAGTCGACCCCTGAATCGTAAGTTCTCGTCGCGGGCAACAAGGCCTTCGAAGACCTTGGATTCGATGGCACTGCTTGCGGCGTCGGCCGAGAGAACGGGGTTCAGGATCTGGGCGTCCGCCATGAAAGGCTCTATGAATTGGCCAAGCCTTTTTGAAGTAACCTTCGCCCCGATCTCGGGCACCGGAGCCAAGAAATAGAGAAGGACGACAAGTACGCCCAGAAATACCCTCATGTATTTCGTCAACATGCCACCCTCCCGGGAGTCCTCCCCCCACATGTATAGCAGATGACGCGTCCCACCTCAACAGCGTCGCTTTGAAAAACACCTGGAATACGGAATGGGGACGGCTCCCTCAACTGACTATGCATATGCATATTCCCGAGACATCGTGTAAAATAGAGCCTGAGAGCCGCTTTACCTATTCATGCCTTTGCCATGCGAGATGGAATTGGATTGATGGGAATCTTGAAGTGGGCCGCGGTGGTATTCGCGGCGGGGTTCGTGGGATATTTCGGCAAATACCTGAGCAAACTTCTGATAGAGAGGTTCCGCAGGGGGAAAGCCGAGGATATATCTGCGCCACAGCCCGCCGAAACCAGAACGAGCCAGTACGACTACAAATCCGAGAAGAAAAGACTCAAGTTAGAGAAGAAGAAGGCTAAAAAGGCCGGGGATTCTTGAGTCCTGCTTCTCCCCTCCTTAACCGACCGGGTCAGGGAAAAAGTCACTTCCGCTCATGACAGCGTCGAAGACCTTTAGGAAGGAACGTATGTTCTTCGGCGACGTGGTGCTGCCAGCCAAATCGCGAGGATCCCAAGACTGGTAACCAGCATCGCCAAGAGAAAGGGTACGGTATAGCTTCCCAGCTGATCGTGAAAGTACCCACCGAGATACGTGCCCAACGCCCCACCGATCCCAAAGGCTATCGATAATGTCCCAAAAATCCGACCAAGCGAGTCCCCGGGGAAAAGATCTGCCGTTGCCATAGCATAGACTGGACCCGTCGCGCCATGGCCGAGACCGTAGAGGACGACGAAGATATACAGCATCCAGGGTGCGGTCGTATACCGGATAAGGAGAAAGCACAGCACCCCGACAACGCACGCAGTGTTTCCCAGGGTATACGCTACTTCCCTTCCCACTCGATCCGAGAGGTAGCCGCAGAGGACTCCCCCTCCTGAACGAAGAGGACCGAGCAATCCAACGACCAATGCCGCCAGCGTCGCGCTATATCCCGCGTCGACCATGTGCGCGGCCTGATGTACCACCATCATGTTGATGACAAAACCAATGGAGAAGTTCATCAAGGCTATCCACCAGAAGGCCCTGGTGCGCAGGGCAGCTCTCACCGTCCATCGCTGCACGATATGGGAGGATCGAGTGTCTCTTGCGCCCCCTTGTGACTCGAGAGGGGGGTCCGCATATGCCGGGACAATCCCGTCGGGAAATTGTCCCATTTCCTCCGGAGAGCGACGCTGAAAGAGGGCCGTCATCGGGACGAGGACGGAGATGACCATCACCCCAAGAACCAGGAATGCGAAACGCCATCCCACGGTATCGATCATAAACTGGATGAAGGGAGCCAGCACCATGATTCCTGCCCCGGTCCCCGCCAATACCAAGCCACTGGCCAGTCCCGCCTTCCTGATGAACCATTTGGGAATGCGAGACACGTGGGGATTAAATGAGATGATGTTTATGCCAATCGCCATGAGCACCCCCAAGAAGACGTAAAGATGCCAGATAGCGCTGATGCGACTGGCAACAGCAAGGCCAATGCCCAGAAAGGCCGCGCCGAGCGGAAAGAGCCTGCGGGGACCGAGGCGATCAATGAGGTTTCCCGTCACTATCGAAAAGAACCCGTGGATGAGCAGGGCGAGGGAAAAGGCTCCCGCGGTCTCGGCACGTCCCCAGCCGTATTCCTTCAGGATGGCAACGTAGAACACCCCGACGGAATAACCTATACCCAGGGTGAAAAAGAGGGTGAGGAACGAGACGATTACAATCACCCAGCCGTAATAGAATCGGGATGTTTTTGCCGTCACCCGGGAGACCCTTTCTCCAAGGAACTGAGGCTAATCCCCTTTTCACCCTGCAGGGGAGCTGGTCAAGGATGGAAGCTATACATACACCAGAGCCATTGCGGTGTCAATGGTATAAGGACGGGATAGACTTACAGCCAGACGAAGAGCTTCTTCTCCCTTGGTTGAATGGCAAAATTTCTCCGATGTCCCCATTTTCGGAACTAATCTATGCTCGAACATGGAAGTTTTTAAGAACCGACGCCCCTTTTTCCTCCTTGATTTACCTCACGGAAAAGGGGAAACTTATGGCAGATAAGGCACTTCCCACCTTTTAAAAAGCTCACGAAGAGACAAGGGATGGATGGACGGGAGATGAAATGAAGGCCTCCGAGGAAGTTCGGATAAGGGCTTTCGACGAATTCACATAGATCGGGATAATCACTATGGTCGCGGAGATAGCGGAAAATCTCTTTTTTGTTGAGCGAGGATGGCTCAATGCCAATCATTTCGTTTTCAGCGGAAGGGAAAAGGTCCTCATAGACACCGGCTATATCTCCGATTTCGAGGTTACGAAGAAGGTTATTCGGGATCTAGGGGTCGATCTCCGGGAAGTTAATCTTATCGTGGGCACCCACAGTCACTGTGATCACATCGGCGGGAACAGGAAGATTCAGGATCTCTCGGAATGCAAAATAGCCATGCACAAGATCGAAAAGTCTTTCATGGACTCAAGAGACGACTGGGCCACCTGGTGGAGATATTACGACCAGGAGGCCGAATTCTTTCAGGTCGATATCCCGCTCGAAGAGGGGAATCATATTTTTCTCGATGAGCTGAAGTTGGAGGTGATCCATACCCCTGGTCATGGGGCAGGCATGATAGCTCTTTACTCGCCGGAAGAGAAGTTCCTTATTTCCTCCGACGCCGTGTGGGATGGCGATCTCGGTGTGCTCACCATACGGGTAGAGGGAAGCATCGCTCCCTTTCTTGCCCTCGATTCCCTGGAGAAACTCTCTACTCTGGAGGCAGATGGCATATACCCGGGCCATGGTCCGCCGATAAAAGACCCGAAGGCTGCCATTCAAAGGTGCAGGAAAAAACTGGAGGGGTTTTTGAGGGATCCCTCCCGGATAGGGAGGGATCAGTTGAGAAAGATTTTTATCTATACACTCCTCATGAAAAGGGGCTTTCCCGTTCATGAGTTTTTCGACTACCTCATGAAGACTCACTGGTACAGGGAAACCGTGGATCTCTTCTTCGGGGGTAGGTACGAGAGGACATTTACGCAAACGGTGGAATCATTGATAGGGAAAGGGGTGATTCATAGAGAGGGAGAGAGATATCAAGCCTCGGTAAAGGCATGAGTCCCGAGATCTTTGCCTTTTCCTTCCTCTCGAGATCTCCCCAACGTTCCCCCACCCCCCGATACACGGAGGAACCCTCAGACAACAACGGATTCCCGGTATTTCAATTTCTTCTCCGGTAAGAAGTAGATGAGGCCCATGGTCAGCAGGGGTATTATCGCCAGGGCGACCAGAACCGGCCGGATCGAATACATATCCGCCAGCATCCCCGTCACGGGCGTCATCAGTCCTCCCGTTCCAAAGGCCAAACCCATCATGAGGCTGGAAACCATCGATCGTCCACGCGGCGCCAATTCCTGAGCCATGGCCACTCCCAGCGGCAAGGTCGCCATGGCGAAGAATCCCGCCCAAAAGACACTGAAATAGAGCCATGTGCCGGAAAGGCAAAGGAGCAACCACAGGCTGGGTGTGGCCAAACCGAAGGAGCAATAGAAGATTGGTTTGTACCCAATTCTATCCGACAGGTGACCGGCGACCAGTCCGCTGACTGCACCCGCCACGGTAAACAGGGATACCATGGTCCCGATGGAGACGAGGGAATAGCCCTCCCTTGCGTACAATACCGGTATAAAGGTCATGAAGGATTGAGCGACATAGGTTCGCAAAGCCATCACTATCAAGATGAGCACAATCGACTTCCAGACTGTTCCCACCACCTCCCGAAGGGAACCGACAAATCCGAGGTTTCTCAGTCCCTCACCCCGGGGAAGAGGTATGATTCTGAAAAGCAGGACCAGCACCGCGAGACCAAAGACCATCGTGTACGGGACCGTAACGAGGCCGTATGAACTCACGACATAGGTAATGAAGAGGGGCCCCACTCCGAAGGCCAGCGTCCCGCCCATGTTGAAAATCGACATGGAGAAGCCAAAATGTCTCCCCGAATACGTGGAGACCATGCCGGCAACCGATGGATGAAACATGGACGAACCAATGGATCCCATGCATACGAAGAGAACCAGTACCACAAAGGCGGGAGCTATTCCCACCAGAGGAACGAAGACAATGGACAGCAGGGGACCGCCGAGGACGAAGAAACGCGTCCGATAGTGATCGGCGAGGTATCCCACGGGGGGCTGCACGACAAAGGCCAGAATGCGGCTTATCCCCATCATCAGGCCGACTTGTGTCAACGTGAGGGAGAACTTCTCCACGAAAACGGGAAGAAGAGGATTGACAAAGGCGATGTAGAAGTCCCCAATAAAATGGACCAGAAAGAAGCCGAAGATTACCTTTGCATCAACGCTTCTGCGGTGTTCCATCGTATTCACCAACAAAAAAAACCACCGTATGGTGGGTTCTTCCGTCCCAATGATCTCACCCAGCCTCCAGACAGTTCGGGCCCGCCAGTTTCCTGCCTGAGGCTCTTTGTTCAACAAATGTGTTATATCCAATTAACTATATCCGGAAATGAAGGTCAAGACAACCCTATACCATGCAGCCCCTATACGTTGCAGCTGGTTTCCGACAAGGCCCAAAAGTGCGGACAAAACCCCCTTATTGCGGCGACGAGTTCATGCAAGGAGAGAGGAGAGACCTTAGGTCAGGCAACTACGGCCCCTTCCAGCTGAAGGAGTCCGGAAACTGGGACTATCGGAATAGCCCTTACAACCCTGAAAATCAAGGAGCCCCCGCCGAGGGTCGAAAGCCCGCGTACGCTTCGTCCTTTGAACAAATCAACCCATGGCTGGCTCAACCTCCCTTCAAAATAGCTTGACCCTTTTGCCACGATACGCTAGGACAAGAATGCAAGGCTTGCAAGGGAGGGAATACTCAAGGGTGCCCTCGCAAAGGAGGTGGAGGGAAGACCTGTCAAAGGAGGAGGCAATGAAGATTACTCAGGTCGAGGCAATCGAGGTGCGATTGCCCGATTCAGAAATGGAGGATAAGGCCTCCGCAGCCCAGGATGCGTTGATTCTCAAGATTCATACCGACGAGGGAATCGTGGGCATTGGCGAAGTGGACTCATCTGCCCACGTGGCCAAAGCAGTTGTGGAGGCTCCCTTGAGCCACAGCGTCGCCTCCGGGCTGGGACAGCTGCTCATTGGGATGAACCCCCTCGACATCGAGGTTATCAATGAAAGGCTGTACCAATCGAGTTTCTACTATGGTCGCCGAGCGGTGGTGGTCCACACCATAGGCGGTATTGACCTGGCGCTGTGGGATATCGCGGGGAAGTACTACAAACAGCCCACTTACCAGTTGCTGGGGGGCGCCTTTCACAAGCGGATTCGGGCTTACGCCAGCGACCTTTTCGGCCGCGATGGAAACCAAACTCGCGAGAAAGCCGAGAAATGGGTTGACCAGGGCTTCACGGCCGTGAAGTTTGGCTGGGCCCCCATGGGTCAGAGCGAGAAATTAGATCTGGAGCTCGTTGAGGGTGCCCGCCTAGGGGTCGGGGACAGTAACGATGTCCTGATCGATGCCGGCTGCTGCTGGGATACCAGGACAGCCAGGACCCGGGCCAGGCAGTTCGAGCAATACCGCATATTCTGGCTGGAGGAACCGCTGCAACAGGACAACCTGGACGGCTACAGGGAACTACGACAGGTGTCGAACATTCCCATTGCTGCTGGGGAAGGGGAAGCTGGCATACACGCCTGGCGGGATCTCATTGAGCGCGGCTGCATCGACATCGCACAGATCGATCTGGCGAGAAACGGCTTCACGGTATCCGGAAAGATTGCCGATATGGCCGAATCGCGGGGTATCCGGGTGGTTAACCACTTCTATTCCACCCCGATAAACCTGGCGGCCGGCCTGCACTGGTTGGCCTCTCGAAAGAGCGCCTTCATCTTTGAGTATTGCGTTGAGAAAACACCGATAAGAACCCAATTGGCCAAGCCGGATATAAGGGCGATAGACGGCTTCGTTACCGTGCCCGAGGAGCCAGGCCTGGGAATTGAGCTGGATGACGAGGCCGTAAACCGTTACCGCGTGGGGTAGCCCTTGTTGCGGGTCCCCATACTCCTGGATAGCCCTTGAGTCTAGGCCGTGTCTGCAGATTTGGCGGGGAATGGGCCGCACATTGGGGGACCGATGGCTCTGTTGAAGGACGGCCTGCTGCACGATTGGCTCGAGGGTTCCCGTGGCGTTTGAAGAGCGAGGCGATCGTGGTTGACCATTCGTGCCGAATCGGCCTGCCCCCAACCAGAAAAACGGTGCAAAAACTGATAATTCAAGACCTGACCCCATCGGTGACCCCATCGGTATGTACGATTTAGTAATTATAGGTGGTGGGCCTGCTGGATCAGCCGCGGGTAGGCTAGCCGGGAATACGGGTCTAAAGACTCTCTTAATCGAAAAAGACTTGTTTCCACGGTACAAGCCGTGCGGGGGAGCTTTTTCCGAACGAGCAATGTCGTATCTTGATTTCGCTATCCCTTACTATGTTCAGGAGAGAAATATTTTCGGGGCCAGGGTACATTTCAAGGATTATTCCATTGAAACACACAAGGAGTATCGAATAGCAACCCTGGTAACAAGGAGCGTACTAGATAATTACTTACTCGAAAAGGCGAAGGAGACTGGAATTGAAATAAGAATGGGCGAAAAAGTAATCTCCCTTACGGAAGAAGATGAGCATGTTGAAATATACACGGAATTGGGTGCTTACAAGGCGAGATTTGTTATCTTGGCCGAAGGTGCACGAGGGGAATTAAAGAATCAAATAAGAAGAGAAGACAAGAAAAATGAATACGCACTATGCTTGGTGACGGAAATTGAAGAAGAGAATAAGAAGATTGAAGAATACATCCATGATTCGATTGAGATTTATTTCGGACTGTTTAATAGGGGCTATGGGTGGATTTTTCCACACGAAAAATACTTCTCCGTTGGAGTGGGTGGATTGGCAAGTAATTTTGCGAATCCGAAAAAGACGATGATAGATTTCTTGAATCTTCACGGCTTCAGTGGCGAGTATCGGCTGAAAGGGCACCTCCTTCCCCTGGGAGGGATAGAGCGGAAAACCGTGAGTTCAAGGGTTGTTTTGAGCGGTGATGCTGCTGGGTTTGTCGATGCGTTCTATGGAGAAGGTATGGCGTATGCAATAAGGTCTGGACAGCTCGCTGTAGAAGTGATTTCCAGGATTCTGAATAATGGCCTGGGGGCACTGAAGGATTATGAATCGATGTGCAGAACGGAATTCGGTGAGAACTTAAAATATTCCCTCATGTTATCAAGAGTGATGTATCGCTTTCCCGGAATATTCTTCAAAATCTTTACCACCTGTGAGGAGGTCCTTGACAAATATCTCGAAGTTCCTGCTGCAAAGAGAACATACAGGAGCTACATGAAATGGCTCATCCCAAGGGTGCCAAAATTTCTCCTTCTCAAATCCTCGATAGAGGGAATGCCAACGTGATTCCTGACAACATCGGAGATCTATCCTTCCATCGAGAACCTTACGGTCACATGCTCAACCAGCCGAGGCCAGGGAGCAGGTTTTGACGGGATGTTGCTCAAATCTCTTGCATCATGAGGTTATCGTACACCCTCCTTTTTCACTTTGCTTATGGCTGCGCAGTGGAGCGCCAAGCACCGGGGTATTTCCGACAAGCTGTATCCGTATTCGGGATGGGCGGTAAGCATCGCCTTGCCCCAGCGTTCTTTGCTTTCGCCCTTTTTTGTGTACCTCCTGTTCCAAGGGCGGCCTGAACATGACCCGCTTTCCGTTGCTGGCGCAGCTTCGAGCCTCGATTCCGGGTTCGTGGTCAGAACTATCTGGGTACATTTCTCACCAACGAAACTACGCGGCCTTGCTAGGCCGCGGCTGGTGGGTAGGCCCACTTTGACCCCTCCTCCTTTACGCTTCCCTGTGAGAAAAACACATTGCGAACCATCGTGGGTCTACTGGTCTAATCCTCTCTCCCCTTGAATCGTCTCAAGCTCTATACGAATTACAGATTTGTATTGGTATTACAAAACCGTAACTGTTGAGGGATACCTGTGACTGCCTTGTTTTTGCCGGGAAAGCCTAAAACTCGATTTGGCTCCGTTGATCGGAAACAAAACCAGGGGTTCCTGTGAGCCACGCGCAAACAAGGGAAATAGTTTCGACTGTGCTGGTAAAAACTCGCCCCCTTAGATTGCCGCAAATAGTATTTGATTTGCCTATATCTAGGGAATAATTGGCCCGCAAACCCCTTGGATTTATCGTGAACATAAACTCCCCTTCCACTATCCCTCAGCCACCCTCAATTGGCACGCTGATTGCTTTCTATTCTATACGGGAGTCTCTTGATCTAGCCACACCTCATATCCGTTTTTTTACGTATCAGTGGACGGAAAATCCTGAAACCATGAACGAGGGCCTGCTCCGGGGGTTTTTGGCCCGGGGTTTTCTCCATAGAGAGCTTCATCTTATTGCTCGGGGTGTTCCTTACGTTCCAGCATTGGCAGGTGAGGGATTCTCCTTAATAAGGCAGAGGAAAGGAGGACGGCTATGTTGAAAGGGAAGAAGATCGGAATCACCATAATGCTCGTTGCTGCAGTGTGTTTCCTAGGGGCCTGCGCGAGGGACCAGGTGAAGGTGGAGCCAATGGCGAGATCGGAAAATCCACTGGACCACATTAACCGCCTCGATAACGACATCGGGAACGCTCGGAGAAATCAAGTCAATGTCTTGGCCCCAACCTGGTTTGCCAAAGCCGATACGTCCCTTAAGGACGCCAGGGCGATACTGGATCGGGGGGGTGAGCTTTCCAAGGTTTCGCAGAAGGTAGCCGACGGACGAGGTCAACTGCAGCGTGCCGAAGAGATGGCTCAATTGGCGAGGACTGCGTTGCCTGATACCATAAAAGCTCGCGACCTTGCTCGCGCTGCGGGCGCCACCCACTTGCGGGAGAACTATGCCGAGGCGGAGGAACAATTTCTCAAGCTTACCAAAGCCATTGAGGACAACGACCTCAAATGGGCTCGGAGAAATAGGGCAAAGGTCACCATGGCTTTTGATCAACTTGAGCTGCGAGCCATTAAGGAGCAAACCCTCGCTGAGGTTCGTAAGCTGATCGAACAAGCGGAAAAAGCTGGGGCACGTAAGATTGCGCCGGCAACGTTTGCACTTGCGGAAGCGAAGTTGACGGAGGCCGATACATTTATTTCCAAACACCGCTACCAAAAAGACCGGATACACCAGACGGCCAGCGAGGCGCTCTTTCAGGCTCAGCGTCTTCATCACGTGACGCGGCAGAGCGAGAAGCTTCGAACCATGGAACCCGAGCAGATCACGCTTTGGGTGGAGGGAATCCTGTACAAGACAACGGATAAACTCTCTGCGCCCGACATGCGTGATCGAAGTTTCGATACCCAGGTTGAGAATATTCTCGGCTCCATTGCGGCCTTGCAGGGAGATCATCAATTCATGGCCTCGAAAGTCAAATCCCAGCAGGCAGAAATCGAGACCATGAAGGGGCGGATTGGCTCGTTAGAGGGAACGACCCGTGAGGAACAAGCTGAAAAAGAACGCTTGGCGGCGGAGAAGCGCTTTAATCAACTGTTCAATGAGGTGCAAAGATCCTTCGGCCGGGATGAGGCGGAAGTTTACAAGCAGGGAGATCGGTTGGTAATCCGTTTGAAGGCTATTCAATTTCCCGTTGGCAAGTACCATATCATGCCAAGCAATTACGCACTGCTCAGCAAGGTTCAACGAGCCATTCGAACGTTTGGGGAACCGAACGTCGTAATTGAAGGGCACACGGACAGCACAGGGTCACACGAGCTGAATGAACACCTATCTCACCAACGAGCGGAAGCCGTTCGCGCGTACTTCGTGGCCAATGGGATCTTAAGGGGTGAAAGGGTTGTCGCCGTGGGGTATGGATCCAAGCGGCCTCTGGCATCCAACGCAACCGCAAACGGCCGGGCCATCAACCGGCGAATCGATATGATAATTGTGCCTTCCCAGTAGACGGGGCGGCAACCAATCGTAAACCGAAGGGGTGAGGTTCGGCTTATGTGATACTGAGGGAATGACCGCATGGCCGGTGAGGTCATTCTCCCCGGAGGCTCCAGTCTCAATCAAGAACGTTTCCCCACGGGGTTGAGAACTCCAGGGCAACCGCAGGAATTCAGGTGGGGGATACGGATGGATGACTGGCTGAAGATCCCAATCGAAGACAAGCGGTAAACCGTTTATTCCTTGCCCCGAATGAGGACCTGAAAACAAAAGATCGGATTTACCTTCGGTAGGTCAAATCCCCCCCTTTTGGCCTTTCTTGGATGATCCCATCTCTTGGCAAAAACTAGGCAAAACTGACAATTGAGGGCCTGACCGTCTCCTCTTTGTCTAAGCAGCACGGAGCTGAAGATGCCGGTTGAGGATCGCCTCCAGGGCTTTTTTATCCCACCCGGAATAGGCCTCCCTACGATCTACGATAAACGTGGGAAATTCCTGAATGCGATAGCGCAGCTTTTTGTATAACCCCAGGGGCGAGAGGGCGTCGATTACCTTGACCTGGATTTGGTTGGGATAGAGCTGAATGAGTTCTCGTATCCAGTCGGATAGGCGTACGGTCTGTTCTTTAAGATCCTCTGGGTATTCCTCTATTTCCCTATCGAGTAAATCACACTCCCGGGGAATATCCATAAAACTGATACGACAATTCGGGCACTCCACCGTCTGGACGGTGAGCATTATGGAAAGGACCTCGAGCATGATGGGCTTTGTGACTGCCCTCCCTTCTTTCATCGCCGTAGCCCCCATAAGTAATCCTCCTCAGAAATGAACGGAATAGTCCATTACTGGGAATACATAAACCACATACCGTAGAGTAAATAAAAGGCATTGACCTAAGTCAAACTGGGGAAATGGTGAGTTGGCCGACCGAGAAGGTGTGACCCCGGTCCCCGCATTTTGGTGGGAATAGTAGGAAAAATTGGCGACTGTCTCCATGCTTCTTTCCATTCCATCCGGCCGGATGTCTCCCCAGAAAACAGAAGAGCGGTCTTTTTCGCAGAACGAAGCCTCAGCCGGATCTAAGAACTACTAATTCATGGGTGGCTCAATTACTTACTTTTGGGTGAAACCCTCTCTTCTCAAATGGTATAATGCAAGACCTGATTCCATGTTTCCCTCTCTCAATCAAAATCGTTCTCCAATAGGCTCGCTCGTTTGTCTGGGCTTCTATTTTTGTATTTCTTGAGAAGCGATTTATACCTTGGGAGATCAAATTCCCTCGATTCTTTTAGACAATCGTATATCAAAAATGAAAGTATTGAGCCGATAAGATGAATAACATCGTGGCGGGATATTTTCTTCCTCCCCATGGCATTGAAAAATTGGTAGGCCTCAATGGGGTCCCTGGCCTCCAACTGATTCTCAACTATCTGGTGGAATACAATATGGAGAAACGGATCTGTCTCGGTCTCCGCATCGAACTCGTGGTCGGATAAATGGTCGGCTATCTCAAATTGGTTATGGTATTCTTCATGCTCCAGCATAATCTCGCCTAAGCGCATCTCCTCATCGCTCAAGGTCTCTAAATCCCCCCCTTGCGCGACTTTCCATATCCAATGAAAGTGTTCACGGTTGTACTTTCTTAATTCATCCAGTGCAGATGCCATTGAAAACCTCCTCCTTCCATAATCCAGTTACTCCAGCCATTCCTCAGGGGGAGCAACTCAGTCAGAGAGTCAAACGCAGATGGTCAGGTCTTCAATTATCAATTTATGGTAACAAGTACAAAAAGGTCAAATAGTCTTAATGGATTTGGGAGACCCCTCGGTCGAGAAATAGAGATCAGGCGTTGAAAAGGATTGGCAAAGGTCGGATAATATCGAAGAATTGTTTTTGAAGAGAAAGTGTTCTCCACTCAACGAGAGGGGGCATGAGAATGAACAGCAGACGGTTTCGGGTATACAGAAAGCCAGCGCCTGTAAAAAGAGACAGGAAGAAATCCGTTGACGAGATCGTGGGGGAATTGAAAACCAGCTCCCCAACGAGCGATTACAGAGAACGCTCACTGGAAATTCACGGGCTCATCTGCGCAAAATGTGCGAGGGAATTTGATGACAAGGACAGGCATCTCCTGACGGTACACCATAAGGATGGAAATCCCAGGAATAATCCCCCTGATGGCTCTAACTGGGAAAACCTCTGTATTTACTGCCACGAGGATGAACACAGCAGGGGACTGTTTGGCGATTACCTCAGCGAAGAGGAATAGACTCCCAACACATCCCCAGCACAGGCGTAGGGCGCAGGGTCAGACTTTACTATTGAATTTTTCACTCAACGACGCTTCCCCGCTGAACTCTAAATCCCAAAACAATTGACCATACTGGTTATCCTTGAGCCTTCAGGGGCGTCAAAGTGAAGAAATTATGCGAACAACTCGACAACTTAACTACGTCCCCTCAATTCACGATAATCTTTGCAAATTCCCCCTTATTGTAGTATAGAATGGAATTATCTTTTTCCATTGTGGCAGGGGGGAGAGCGGGTTATGGGCGCAATAGAACAAGAGAGGGAGATGCTCAGGGGGGCGGCCAAGAAATTGGCTGAGAAGATCATCGCGCCGGCTGCGGAAAAGATAGACCAGGAGGCCGAATTCCCGCAGGATATCGTAGGGGCCATGGGGGCTCAAGGCCTTCTGGCGATCATGCTGCCCGAGGAATATGGCGGCATGGAAGGGGATATCCCCTCCCTGTGCTATGTGGCGGAGGAAATCGGCAAGATCTCCGGCACCTGCTCCTGGATCCTGGTTATTCAGGCCATGGGCACTTTACCCATCTTGCTGGAGGGAAGCAAAGAGCAAAAGGAGAAGTATTTCACCGATATCGCCGAGAAGAACAGCCTGGCCGCTTTCGCCCTCACCGAACCCCAGTATGGCCATGATGCGAGCTCCATAAAGGCTGCCGTCGAGGATAAGGGAGACACCTTCGTGCTCAAAGGGACCAAGTTCTTTGTCCCCCATGGTGGGGTTGCGGATTTCTACACGGTCTTCGCTACCTCGGACCCGGGCAAAGGAGTTGAGGGGATTTCGGCCTTCCTCGTGGACAAGGAGACCTCCGGGCTCAGCTTCAGGGAAAGCGCGGAAAAACTGGGGATGTGCGGGGCTCCCACGGCCGACCTCATCCTCGGAAACTGTGAAATTCCCAAGGAAAACCTCCTGGGGCCCCAGGGGAAGGGGTGGTCCATAGCCACTGAAGTTCTCAACATGATTCGACCCGCCATTGGGGCCCAGGCAGTGGGAATTGCCCAAGGGGCCGTCGATTATGCCGCCCAGTATGCCCAAGACCGAGTCCAGTTCGGGCAACCCATCTCCAAGTTTGGAGGCCTCCGATTCATGATCGCCGACATGGCTACCCAGACCGAGGCCGCCCGCACCCTGGTCTATAAGGCCGCCGACCTCATTAGCCAGAAGCCCGAAAACTGGGAAATGCGTGCGGCCATGGCCAAGTACTTCGCCTCGGATGTGGCCATGAAGGTGACCACCGATGCGGTCCAGATGCTCGGCGGATACGGCTACATCAAGGATTATCCCGTGGAGCGCATGATGCGCGACGCCAAGGTAGTTCAGATATTCGGATGGAGTAATCAGGCCCAGCGGGAGATCGTTGCTCAACGCCTGTTCAAGGAATGACCGGTAAATCGGAAAGGGGTTGATGCTCACGTGGCTTACGAAAAGGTCGTTGAAAAGGCAAAAAGCTGGGTTGCCTCGGGGAAGAAGACGCTCAAAAAGGGAGAGCTGGAGAGGATGAGGGGGGTCTTCGATCGCTTCTACCTTGGAAATAAGGCCTACGTGGATAAGGAAGCCTACGATAAGGCCACAAAGTCCGCCAAGTCCATGGGGGAATTGATGGTCGAAATCGTGGAGTTTCTGAACGGCGAAATCTTCAGGCTGGAAAAGAAACGCAGGAAACTCCCCGTAGACAACCTCCAACTGAAAGAGGCCCAAAAAGCATACGAAATGAGCCTCAGGTTCATCCGCGAATTCCTCAAAGAAGCCGAGACTCCCTGATGGTGCTGCGGTCAGTGTGGTGCTGCAGTGCTGTAGTCATTTTTCGAAGATTTGTTACAGACGTTGTTATCCCGTGTTCGTGCATCGTGTCCGTAATCTAATTGAAAGGGGGTGATACGGATGGCATCTATAGAGGCATTGAAGAAGGCGAGCCTATTTGAGGCCCTGTCCGATGATCAGCTAAAGGCCATAGCCCAACTGGGCCAGGAGAAGAGCTTCGAAGCAGGTGAGGAAATCTTTAAACAGGGGCAGAAGGCCGACACCCTCTATGCGCTTCTGGATGGTGTGGTTACTTTGAGAATTAAAGCTGAGGAGGAAATCGACCTCATGGCCGAGACGCTAAGGGAAACGGGCAACGTGTTCGGCACGGCTTCGCTGATGAGCCCCTTTGTCTCCAACGTGACGGCCAGGTGTCTAAAAGCCACAACGGTTTTGGCCATAGACTCCGCCAAGTTCCAGAAAATCATCCGGCAGGATCCCTCCATAGGATTTGAGGTGATGACCAAGCTGGCCCAACTCTACTTCAAGCGCCTCAATACCACTCGAGCAGCAATTACCAACCTGTTCAAGATCTTCAAGTTTCAGACCCGAAAGCCCCTGGTCTTCGATACCTATGGTGAATTGAAATAGCCGTCAAAACCCGGTTGCTCAAGTTCTCTCCTCGTAATGATCCTCGCATCATCCGCGAATCGATGCAATGAGCCCGTTGATAGGATCATGAAACCACCCTCGAAACCGACAAATAAGATCATCGATGTCAAGACGCGGGATCGCGTAAAGCGGGAAGTGAAGGCATTCATGGACAGGCTGGGATTGGAGTGGTTCCTTGAGGGGGACGGCGAGCGCCTCAGCTTCAGGATCAAGGACCGTTCCATTGAGCTCTGTGCCATGTGGTTGTGCGACGAGAAGGAACTGGTGGAGAGAGACCTGAGCGGGGGCGAAATCGGTTTCTACCTGAAGATAAAGAACCCGGAGGAGTTTGACAGGTACAAACAGATGGTGCGAAGGGAGGTACTCAGGTACGTTAAGAAGGCCCTGGAAAGGTAATCGAGCCTTCGGGGTCCATCAGCGTTCGGCAGGTCGAAGTTGAGGTTTGAGGTTGAAGGTCGAGAAAGGGCCCAGTTGCCAACCGAACCCCTCCCCGCAGATCACGCTCGCATCTGCCCGTTTTCCCCAAGAAACCCAAAAAACTCAATAAACCCAGGAACCTCTAAAACCAGGCGCTAGTAACCCGGACCTCGGGCTGAGATAGGCCATAAGGCCTCCACTCTGTTTTCCCTGAATCCCACATACCAGTCGTGAAGATTAACCGCGGGATCGCAGTGCGGAGGGATCAGTCTAAGCTTATCACCGAGCTTGAACGCGCGGTTTGGGTTCTTTATCCTGAGATTCGAGTGTTCGTCTGACACCCCAAGGCATTCCACACCCAGTATCCCGTACACCCATGGCATCCCTTTTTCGGTGGTAAAGGCCTTTAATCCCGCATCCACCAATACGCGGTCTGCGCTCGGACAGCTCATGACCTGGGTATAAATGAAGAGGCTATACTCGAAATCCCGATACAGGTCGCCATCTTCTCCTTGAATGCTTCCGTAGTCAACATCCATGAATATATAGGAACCCGGTTGCAGCTCCGTAAAAAACCCGCTGGCCAATTCAAGACGATAGGTTCCAGTCCCCGAACCCGTGATTTGCTCGCAGGGGAGACCCGCTTGTTCAAGAAGCCCCTTGGTCAGCTTTACTTTTTCCACAGCGGACCGGATGGCTTCCCTCCGTTCTTCATAGGTCAGGAGGTGTTGCGCCCTTCCGTGGTAGGCTTGCAGGCCCCTAAAGCGGAGGCCCGCCGAACGGGAGATCTGGCGGGCGATTGTTACCGCCGGCTTACCCGGCTCGACACCACACCTATTCATTCCGACGTTCACTTCCACCAGGACGGAAAGCTCGGCCCCGAAACGAAGCGCCGCTTCGCTGAGCACCCTCACGTTATCGGGATGATCGACGGCAACAGCCACGCGGGCTTGCCGCGCCAAGGCGACCAACCGCTGGATTTTGGCGACGTCCACAATCTGGTTACAGACGTACACGTCCCGCACGCCCCCATTGACTAAAGCCTCTGCCTCGCTCACCTTCTGGCAGCAGACGCCGACCGCCCCATACTCAATTTGCCGGAGGGCAATGACCGGGCACTTGTGGGATTTAGCGTGAGGGCGTAAACGAACGGTGGTCCCGGCAACGGCATCCGCCATCCGTTTCAGGTTCCGTTCAAAAGCATCGAGATCAATCAGGAGTGCCGGAGTCTCCACTTCCTCTAAGGACATACCGATTGATGCGGCAGGACGCGTGGCCATACCATAACCTCCATTGATTTCGCATTCCAACCCTGTAGACTCTATCGCAGGCCGGTGGAATTATCAACAAGTGATCGCCCCACGCTGAGCTTTCCCCGCGGGCCAATTTGTGGTACAGTATACACCCTGAAGAGACCTTTCCGCGCTTCCATAGGAGAAATGGGATGCGTAATCTAACGCTCATGACGGACCTATACGAGTTGACCATGGTCGGAGGGTACTACGTCACCGGGAAAAAGGACCAATGGGCCAACTTCGACTACTTCTTTCGGAAAGTGCCCGATGACGGGGGATTCTGCATCGCCGCAGGCCTCGAACAGGTGATCGATTACGTCGAACACATCGAATTCACGGATGACGACATCGCGTATCTGGAAACCCTGGGCATATTCCCGGGGGATGTTCTCAAATACCTGAGGAACCTTGGGTTTACCGGAAATGTCCATGCGATCCCCGAGGGTACGCTCATCTTCCCCAACGAACCCATTATACGGGTGAGTGCTCCACTTCCCGAGGCCCAGTTGATCGAATCCGCCTTGCTGAACATCATGAACTTCCAGACCCTCATCGCCACAAAAGCGGCCCGGGTCTGCATTGCCGCGGAGGGCAATCCCGTCGTTGATTTCGGCCTCAGGAGGGCCCACGGCCCGGATGCTGCCATTGGCGCAGCACGGGCATCCTTCATCGGGGGCGCCACGGGCACCTCGAACACCTTGGGGGGAAAGCTGTTGGGAATACCCGTGAGGGGAACCATCGCGCACAGCTGGATAGAGTCCTTTTCCTCGGAACTGGAGGCCTTCCGGGCCTACGCAAAGGTCTATCCCACGGGCTGTCTCTTGCTCGTTGATACCTACAACACCCTGAGAAGCGGCGTCCCTAACGCCATCAAAGTTGGACGGGAATTGAGGGATGCCGGCAAGGGTGAGCTGATTGGGATCAGGCTCGACAGCGGGGACCTCGCCTATCTCAGCAAACAGTCCAGGAGGATGTTGGACGAAAATGGGTTTAAGGAGACCAAGATCATCGCTTCCAGCGACCTCGACGAGTGGCTTATAGAGAGCCTGAAGAAACAGGGTGCGAAGATCGATATCTGGGGCGTGGGAACGAGGCTCGTTACCTCCTACTCATGTCCCGCCCTCGGAGGGGTGTATAAGCTCACGGCCATCACCGAGAATGGTCAGATGGTGCCCAAGATCAAGAGGTCGGACAACCCGGAGAAGATCACCAACCCGGGGGTAAAGAAGCTGGTCCGATACTACGATGAAGGGGGCATGATGCGCGGGGACGTGCTTTTCCTCGACGACGAGATCCCCGATCCCGGGAAGCCCACCAGGGCATACCATCCCATGTTTCCCCATGTCTATAAGACCTATCCCCCCCACTTCGAGCGGGAGGAGCTCTTTGTCCCCGTCTTCATCAATGGCAAGCGGGTCTACGATACCCCTCCCCTCGTGGAAATACAGGAGAATTTCAGGAGAAACCTGGATCGCTTGGGATCGGAGTTCAAGCGCCTGCAAAACCCCCACGTCTATCACGTCAGCCTGAGCGAAAAACTCTTCAGGGTAAAACAGGAACTCCTGATGAACGCCTATTAAGGGACCCTCACCCCCTTATAGGAACGACCATAAAGGCCCACCAGAGAGCCTGGAGCCCCCAAAAGCCGAAAAGCAATGCCTAGCCCGAAATCGCCTTTATTTGGTGCGCTTCCTGATTTTTCTAGCTTTCGCTCATGGAGAACCGTGTTCTCTGGCAGCAGAGGAGTTCTGGCGTAGATCCAGGAATGTCCCCAAAAGGGGGAAAAGCGGGCCATCCGATCCACTTTCCCCTCAAGACTCGCTTAGTTCTCGCCAGGTGGCGTCCAAGGTGACTGGAACCTTAATCCGCTCGCTGGCGGGTTTGCGCATGAGGGTTAAGGAGCCACTTGGGCAAGTGGCCACGCACAAGCCGCAGCCGATGCACCGGGTGGAGTCCAAGATCACTCGATCGTCCTCAAGGGTCAGGGCCTCCATCTGGCAGCGGTCCACGCAGACCCCGCAGCCCCCGCAGGTCTCGGGTTCAGCCCTGGCTATGAAGGGGCTGGCCACTTCTTCAGACGGGCTAGGATGGACCTTGAGACGGGTCAGAACCCCGCAACAGCAGCCGCAGCAACAGCACATAAAAACGATGTCCTTGGAATTGCTCGGTTGAAGAACCAGGTTGGCCTTGTCGGCCATGGTGAGGATCTCCATCACTTCAGCTCTATCGATGTAGCGGCCGAGGCCATTGCGAACATAATAGTCCGCCCAATCTCCGAACATGAGGCAGGTTTCCTGAGGCGCATCGCAGCCAGTGCCCATTATCTCAGCCTTGCGACGGCACAGGCAGGGGGCTACCGCGAACTTTTCCTGGGACTTGACCAGCTCTTCGGCCCGCTCATAAGGCAGCGTCTCCAGGCGGGATTCGATGCTCTGCCCCACGGGAATTGTGCGTATCTGAGATACCGGTTGCGGCCGCGAGACCTTGCTCCTTGTGCGAATGTATTCGTTCACATCCTGGACGAAGCCCTCATCGAGGCTATTGACCTGGAATTCATAGATGCCAATAATCCATGGGACGGCCTGGTAGAGGGCCGGCCCGCCTTCGGGCTCGACCGAAAAAATGAGCCCTTTACGAGCCATCTCCCTGAGCCTTTGCTCTGCCTCGGCGAGATCGAGCCCAGCCCGGTCTGCGATAACCCTGGTTTCCTCACGATCCAAAGTCAGATGGACGGCGAGCTCCGCCTCTTCTGGCATGAACAACCTTTTGAGCAAGCGAAATTCCGCACCGCTGTCGCTAGGCGGGAACCCCCCCGGAAGCTTGTCGAGATGCCGAGCTAATCTCTGGTAACTGCCCGTTTCCATAATGTCCTCCTGGGCGGGTGTATTTTGCCCGCTAATGTTATGATTCCTGTTCTCGTGCTAAGAACGTCTCCGGGCACAACCCGTCGCTAAGGGTTGCCGACCCGTTATGAGGTGCAGAGCCCCTCCGTAAGAATCGATGGGAACCAACTCTCAGATGTCTCCCGCTTCGTTACTCATCGCGAATGGCTGCGCGCACTTTCCCCAGGACCTCTTCCGGAATCTCCTTCATGTTGTGGACAGTTTCAGCATGTTCGGCGGCTTTCTTCAAAATCTCTTCCTCGGTTTCACCTCGTGCCTCAAAATCGCAGTCCATACCGACATCTCTGCATCGAAGTACCTTTGCCATTTCACTACCCCCTTTCGTCTTCCATTAAGGGCGTTCAATCTCACCCTCATGGATAGGTGTCTCGGATAACAAACCCTAATTATCGAACGAGGGAAATCGTGTCAAGCAAAATCTGTTTGCGTTACAACAGAATAGACAGGTCTCTAAAGGCGCGAAAAAGGAGGAATCAATAATCCTCCTAAGAAATCGATGATCTTACACCTTTCCCGGGGCTAATGATTTGGGGTTGAAATCTTTCCCTATGCACTTTTCCTCAGGATAATGCTATCTCCCCCCTTGGCAATTCCAGACTTGACATGAATGAAACATTTTTTGTATTTTTATTCCTGAACACATATTTGGAGGTGAAGCCATGGCCAGGAAAAAAGAGGTGAGCTATTTCATCAAGTCTGTGAATAATGCATTGGATCTCTTGGAGCAATTCAACGCGGATAGCGATGAACTCGGGGTGACCGAGCTCAGCAAACGGCTCAACCTCCATAAGAACAAAGTCTTCAGGTTGTTGGCAACCCTTGAAACAAAGGGATACATTGAGCAGAATAAAGCCACCGAAAATTACCGACTGGGTGTGAAAAGCCTGCAGTTGGGTCGAACCTTCATCAAACAGCTTGGGTTGATCCCCCCGGTAAAGCCGTTCCTGAAGGAAATCGTTAAGGAATGCAATGAAATGGCTTACTTGGGGACAATTCGGCAAAATTCCGTCATCTGCCTGGATGTGGAAGAATCGAACCAGGCGGTAAAGGTAACCAATCATGTCGGATTACGGCTTCCCATCCATTGTACGGCCATCGGCAAGGCCCAGATTGCATATGCGACTGAAGAGGAATTGGAAAAGTTAGGCATATTGGACAACATGGGGAGGTTTACCCCCAATACCATCGTCAATAAGGTCGAGTTTATCAAACACATCAAGGAGGTGGTTAGGCGGGGATATGCCCTTGATAACGAAGAG
>SMTZ1_10008900_pt1 | contig 21117 bp, 22 predicted proteins | sample DeeMarSWOR136_30_FD_25667 | JGI IMG/M metagenome (IMG submission 25667) | reverse complement strand
CTTGGATGAAGTCGCAAATCCGCCGAATTCATGGCGACTTTACTACGAAAATCGACGTGGTTTCTGCCGATTCTCCGAGGTGGATTGGGGAGGTTCTCAAAACCTATGAAAAAACAAAGCGAACCTAACCTATCATGCGTGCCAGAGCGCTTTAAGGTTTTAATGCTTTCATGGGAGTTCCCTCCCCGAGTGATCGGAGGAATCGCCGCCCACGTCCACGACCTTTCCATCGCCATGAACAAGCTCGGGATCGACGTAACAGTCGTGACCTGTGACTTCCCAGGTTATGAAGACGTAGATGGCGTCCACGTTCATCGGGTGGACTCCTATAAGTTTCCCACCCCGAATTTTGCCTCATGGGTGTTCATGATGAACCTGAACATGCAGAGATACGCCATTGAACTGGTTGCAGAGGAGGTGAGAAGGGGACAGGTTATCCTGATACATTGCCACGACTGGCTTGTAGCAAACGCAGCGATCAGTTTAAAACACATTTTTAGAATGCCCCTTTTAGCCACCATCCATTCAACAGAGTACGGAAGGCGAAGGGGAATTCATAGCGATTATCAGCGACTGATTCATCAAGCCGAAGCCTGGCTCACCAAAGAGGCTTGGAGAGTGATCTGCTGCAGTAACTATATGGCTTCCCAAGTCAGTACCATATTCAATCTTCCAAGGACCAAAATCGACATCATTCCCAATGCTGTGAACGCTACTAACTTCGCCCCCGTTCCTCCCAGCCACTTGAGAACGCGGTTCGCCGAAGACGACGAAAAGCTGGTGCTGTATGTAGGCCGCCTCGTCTACGAGAAAGGCGTCAGCGTCCTCATTGATTCCGTCAGCAGAGTTCTTCAAAGGGTAAACGCCAAATTCGTGATTGTCGGTGACGGATACATGAAAGATAGATTGATTGACCAAGCTCAACGTCTCGGAATATCTCATAAAGTCTGCTTCACAGGTTTTTTAAATGATCAGGATGTTAAGAGTCTTTACCGAGTTGCCGATGTCTGTGTGGTTCCGAGCTTGTATGAGCCCTTTGGCATTGTTGCCTTAGAAGCAATGGCTTCCCAGACGCCAGTGGTGGCTTCGGGCGTCGGCGGTCTCTCAGAGATCATCGAGCACGATGAGACGGGTGTCTCCGTTTATCCCAGTGACCCTGAATCTCTTGCGCGGGGGATTCTCAGGCTTCTGGAAGACGATGGGTATTCTAGCCGGCTACGTAGAAACGGCTTCTTGAAGGTCGTTAATAGGTACGACTGGGAGCGTGTTGCGGGAGAGACTGGGGATGTCTGCAACCGAGTCTTCACGGAGTATGAAAAGGCTTCCTGGAAGCCTTGGAAAGTCTAAGCGTCGTCTCTCAACGCGCATAATCCTGGCCGGCGTGACCGAGAGTGTTCCGAACGAGTCTGGGGCTTCATGTCTCACGTGGAGCGAAGCGAGCTGAGCACATCAGCTCCATCCCCCATCAGCCGGTTACGGCTTCCCCAACATAGAATACTTTTTATAGATTCGGTTTAACCTTCTAGGTCTAAGGTGCTTCCATGGCTAGAAAACATCGAAGTAAGAAGTCGAAGAAGAAAAAGATGCGGCGTCAAAAGAAAGCGAGAAAAAAGCGCCAAGCAAGATACAAGTGAGCACATAGGTGTTAAGCTTTTTTTCGTACGAAGTAGGATTCAGTTGAGTTCATAGGACTTTTCACGATAAAAAGAAGGCAATGGAGTCTAGCCGGAAATCAGCGTCATTGTTCGTATGATGCTTTTTATCTTACGAACCTTCGTGATCGATTCATCTAAGTCCTTGAGTTTATCACATTCAACCTTGCATATAACGTCGAATTCGCCGTAAACGGTTTGAGCAAGGGTCACGCCTTCAATGCTCTTCAATTCTGTGACGACTTTATGTTCCGTTCCCACATCGGTTACAACTAAGACGTACGCAACAACCTTGGTTGACATCGTATTCCTTCACATCCTGGATGGCTCTGTATATCTTCCCCCTCTTCTTTATTAAAGTTCTGATGCTCGCAACGAAACTTTCTCAGGGGGACACAAGTCTCGCATCTTTCTGAACACGTTGATTTGGAAATAATGAATTGGGTGCTTGATAACCGCCTTGATTCTTATTCCGGTTGTATCTTCGCATCTTCTCGAAGGATGGTTCAAGTCACTGCCTTCGCCTTCATGATTACAAAAATTTAAAGCCTGCCGTCCATACTTTACAGGTGGTGAAGGTGTGATGAGTAAAGACGACATGCAGAGAGCCGAAGACCTGTTACGGGCCTTTAAGGGAGAGGAGTATGCTTTCGGGGACGGAGCTCTGGATCGAGTCGGAGGTTATGCGGGGAACCTTGGACGAAAACTCGCTGTCATCAGTGATCCCCAGGTACGGCAATTAGGCGTGGCAGACACGATTATTCACTCCCTTGAGCGGGAAGGCCTTCTTGTAGTCGACGTATTTGATGGGGCACGGGCGAACGCTCCACGCGAAGACGTGTATCGCCTGGCCTATCAACTCGCAAGATCTGAGTGGGACGGCGTCATAACGATCGGCGGGGGAAGCTGCATTGACTCGTCCAAGGCGGCGCTCACTCTCGCAACCTATGGAGGGGTGATCGATGATTATTTCGGGACGGGACGGGTATCCGAGAAGTCTGGGGGGGACCGGAACCCGCTGATCGCTGTTCAAACCGCCAGCAGCTCGGGGGCTCACCTGACAAAGTATTCAAACATCACGGACATGATGACCTACCAGAAGAAGCTGATTGTCGACGACTCCATCGTTCCCAAGGCCTCGGTTTTCCAGTACGATGTGACGCGGACGATGCCGCAGTCCCTTACCCGCGATGGAGGCTTAGATGGGATTGCCCACTGTTGGGAAGTCTGGATGGGTTCGACGGGAAAAGACTACTATGACACGGTGAGTGAAGTAGCAAACCTAGGGATCACGTTGATCGTGGACAACCTTCCAGCTGCCATCAAGGATGGCAGTGATCTCAACGCGCGGTATGCCTTGGGGCTGGGCACAGATTTAGGCGGGTACTCTATCATGCTGGGCGGCACCAATGCGGGACACCTTGGCAGCTTTTCCCTGATCGACATCCTCAGCCATGGACGCGCGTGTGCCATACTGAATCCTTATTACACGGTCTTATTTGCCGACGCGATACAAGATCAGCTTAACCGCGTTAGCAAGATATACCGCAGAGCCGGCTTCATTACCGAAGACGTAACTGATCGCGCTGGAAGAGACTTGGCAGAAGCCGTGGCGCAGGGTATGTTAGCCTTATCCCGAAGCATTGAGTTCCCAACAACCCTCCAAGAGGCGGGGGGCACTGTAGAGCACATTAGGAAGATGCTGGAAGCAGCAAAGGATCCGCAGCTTAAGATGAAGCTTCAGAATATGCCCGTTCCCATGGATGTGGCAGCGGGGGACATTGATACCCTGATGAAGCCAACGCTTGAAGCGGCCTACACGGGGGACCTCACGCGTATCCCTGCCCTCCACTGAAATCGACGAGTGATCTCCTCTTTCCCCTTCTTTCTTTCAGAAGGCAGTGATGGCGTCATCCTTGGACCTTTTATAAAAAGCGGCGTCGTCATAGCATACTTCAGAACGGCTTCCACAAACCTGATGTGTCTTCTAGGAAATGATTTCTCCGCCCTTTACCACAGCGTAAGGCGTCAGCAGCTCATGGCCCATCAGGCTCTTCCTTCTTACATCATAAAACGTAAACTGTCCTTCCATCAAGTCAAATACTGCGATGTCTGCCTCGGCTCCTGGCTTCAAGGTTCCCAGTCTGCCTTCAGCCCCGAGTACTTCTGCAGGGTTTGTAGTGCTCATCTCCACCACCTTCGACAGAGAGAGGCCGAGGGCAAGGAACTTTGACATGGTCGTCGGCATGTCAATAGCGGTTTTCAGCGATTCTGTATGCAAATCGGTACTTATCGTTGTTGGTGGAAAGCCATCGGATAACGCCTTTTGCGCCGTGTCAAAGTAGAAGCTGCCTGCGCCATGGCCTACGTCGAAGATGATGCCGCGGTCAGCAGCTTTTTTTACTGTTTGAAGAACCCTGCCGTTGTCATCTAGGATTTCTGCGTGGGGAACTTGGGGCGGGGCGGGGGGTGAAAAACAATGGGTTACAATATCTCCTTTTCTTAAGACTTTAAGGATCTCCTCTAATTGACAGTTGGGAGACATGCTCTTTGGGTGTACCATGATTAACCCGCCGACATCTTCTGCCGCTTCTCGGATCAATCGTAACGCCACAGGCCCATTTCGCCCAACGTGATTGTTAGGGGGTGAAGCAAACCGCATTTTGAAGCCTTTGATGAGGTCGCTGTTAGTCTTCGCCACCTCTACCGCGCCATCATAATCTAGGTTTCTAATGTCTTCTAACTCTGGAGGTCTTATCAGTCCAATTGACGAGATGTGTAGAAGGGGGATCACTCGGGTCTTGCACTTCTCAATGATGAATTTTCGGAATCCGAGGAAGTTGGAGCACCCCGCTGATCCTGCATCGAGGACTGTCGTGACTCCTTTTTGTAGACAGTGTAAGTCGGGGTCTATGCCTAAGGGAAGGCCTCCCCAGTATACATGTGTGTGGAGGTCGATGAGGCCAGGCGTCACAATTTTGTCAGAGGCGTCAATAATCGTCGTAGCTGTTGTAGACGTAATGTTTTTTTGAACAGCGACTACTCTGCCCCGTGAGACCGCTATGTCCATCGTTTCTTCAAGGCGTTGAGACGGATCTATGACGGTGCCACCTTTTACGATTAAGTCATACATGTTCTTAACCGTCGATAAATGTAGGTTGCACTTTATAAAAAAATTATGGCATGAATATCGTGGAAAACTAGGGTCTTTTACACTCATTTTTATCGATCCTCTCCTCAAACCTATTTGCTAAACGCGCCTTTGCCCTCATTATCGACTAACCTCGAACACTCTATGAAACTGGTCTTCATGACGCGTGAGGGCTGAAGCCGTGAGCATAAACCTTAAATTTGAGTAAGTAATCTCGTTTGCGAAGGGTTCTTTGGCCTCAAAGGAGAGAATAAGAGAAGCTGAAAAGGAAGCTATACTCGTTCTAGAAGATGGGACCGCTGTTAAAGGAATCGGCTTCGGTTCTCTCAACAAGACACATGGTGAAGTAGTGTTTAACACTGGCATGGTCGGCTACACCGAAGCCTTAACCGACCCCTCTTATCATGGACAGATTCTGATCCAGACTTACCCCCTGATTGGTAATTACGGTGTTTCGCGGCGTGCCTTCGAATCGGACGCTCCCAAGGTCAGAGGCTACGTGATTCACGAGTTATGTAGGAACCCAAGTCACTGGAGCATGGAGCTGACTTTAGATGAATGGCTTGAACAAAGCGGGATTCCAGGGATCGAAGGCGTCGACACCAGGATGTTGACGAAGAAGATTAGGGTTAATGGCACTCTGCTCGGCCTCTTGGTGGTTCGCGAGAAGGGCGACCTCCCGAATCTCGAGGAGTTGAAGCGGGAGGTGCAGCAGATTCCTGATCCAAATCAGAGGACGTTAGCCTACGAAGTTGCAACCACTCACGTGAAAAAATATGATGCAACGAGTGATAGAACTGTTGTTGTGGTGGATTGCGGAGTCAAATCCAGCATTATCAAGAACATTGTGGAGAGGGGATTTACCGCCATTCAAGTACCTCCAACGACCTCTGCAGCGGCAATCCTTGGCATGGAGCCGGAGGCCGTCATCCTCTCGAATGGTCCTGGCGACCCTAAACGGTGTAGGGAAGTCATCGAAACGACCTCCGTCCTCATTCAAGAGCGAATTCCCGTCCTAGGAATCTGTCTGGGAAGCCAAATCATCGGGCTCTCGTTAACGGGCGATACCTACAAGCTAAAGTTTGGTCACCGCGGTCAAAACCATCCCTGTCTTGATGTACAAACTGGTAGATGTTACATTACCAGTCAGAACCATGGGTACGTGTTGGATGAGCGAACCCTTGAGGAAAGTGGGCTACGTGTTACCCTGACCAACGCAAATGACGGAACCGTGGAAGGCATTGAACATAAGACCCTCCCGGTTAGGGCAGTCCAATTCCATCCCGAGGCGTCTCCCGGGCCATTCGATCAAAACGTCTACTTTGACCAGTTTTTTGCCGACCTACTCAAGAACTCCTGGAGGGCCGTATGATGCCCAAGTCTAGGGGAGTGAAGAAGGCTTTGGTGATTGGGAGTGGCGGCATCGTCATTGCCCAAGCCGCTGAATTTGACTATAGTGGGTCTCAATGCCTGAAAGCGTTGAAGGAGGAGGGAGTCGAGACCATCCTCGTGAACCCTAATGTGGCCACTATACAGACCAGTATGAAGATGGCTGACAAGGTGTACCTTGAGCCTTGTACTGCTGATGTGGTTGAACAAATCATCAAAAAGGAAAAACCAGACGGCATCCTCCTTGGCTTTGGCGGGCAGACCGCGCTCAACATCGGCGTCCAACTGGCTCGACGTGGCGTCTTTCAACGGGAAGGCGTCAAGGTTCTCGGGACCTCCATCAAAGCAATCGACGTGACGGAAGACCGCCTCCTCTTCAAGAATGCCATGGAGCAATCGGATGTACCCATTCCGAAGAGTGACGCAGCCTATAGTGTTAATGATGCTTTAACCATCGCTGCCGAGGTCGGATATCCCGTTATCGTTCGAACTGCCTACATGCTGGGTGGGGGTGGCGCGGGCATCGCGTATAACGCCAGTCAATTGAAGGAAATCGTTGAACAAGCCCTGGAGTGGAGCATCGAACATCAGGTCTTGGTTGAGCAGTATTTAGGGAATTGGAAGGAGATTGAGTTCGAGGTCATGAGAGACTACGATGACAACACCATCATCGTAGCCGCCTTGGAGAATCTTGATCCGATGGGCATTCATACCGGGGACAGCATCGTCGTCGCGCCAACCCAGACCTTGACCAACGAAGAATACCAGCTTCTCCGAAGCGCCTCCATTCGCGTCATACGAAGCGTAGGAATAGTAGGAGAATGCAACATCCAGTTTGCCCTCGACCCGTACAGTGAGAGGTACGTGGCTATCGAGGTCAATCCCCGTATGTCACGGTCCAGCGCGCTAGCGTCGAAAGCCACGGGCTACCCCCTCGCATACATCGCTGCCAAGCTGGCCCTCGGCTATAACCTCCCCGAGTTATCGAATAAGATCACAGGCGTAACCACGGCGTGCTTCGAACCAGCCTTAGATTACATCGTTGTCAAGGTTCCTCGCTGGGATTTCCAGAAATTCCCCGGCCAAGTGAACAAGTTTCTAGGGCCCATGATGAAGTCTGTGGGGGAAGTCATGTCCATTGCGCGGAGTTTTGAAGAAGCGATTCAGAAGGCTATACGGGAACTTGACATCGGTAAAATCGGGTTGGTTGGAAACGAGGGCGACGACGACTCTGAGTCCCTTGAAGAGCTTAAAGCCTCCCTCCAACATCCTACCGACGAGCGAATCTTTAATTAAGGTGGCAGGCGCCCTCAAACGGGGGGTCCGTGTCGAAGAGATCACTCGCCTCTCAGGCATTGATAAGTGGTTCCTCTACAAGATACAAAAGATCGTTGAAGCGGAGAGCACGCTTAAGGAGCTTTCCTTGAAGACAGACCGGAAAGCCTTGGCCACTCACCTGCGTAGGGCAAAGAAGCTAGGATTCTCCGATCGGCAGATCGCCAAGTACTTAGATACTGACGAGTTAACGGTTCGCGAGCTTCGAAAACAGATGGGGATTCTTCCAAGCTTTAAGCTCGTCGATACCTTAGCGGCAGAGTGGCCTGCCCAAACGAATTATTGCTACTTAACCTACGGTGACGAGGAGGATGATGTCGACTTCGAAGCTGGGAAGGAAAAGGTCGTCGTCCTCGGGGCGGGATGTATCCGCATCGGCAGCAGCGTAGAATTTGACTATTGCACGATGAACACCGCGTGGGCCATTAAGGAGGAGGGCGTGGACGAAGTCATAGTCGTGAACAATAATCCCGAAACGGTTTCAACGGACTACGACATGTCCGATAAACTGTATTTTGAGGAGCTCACCCTTGAGCGCGTGTTGGACATCCTCGACCGCGAGCATCCAACGGGCGTCGTTGTGAGTGTTGGAGGCCAAACCCCGAACAACCTGGCCTTACCCTTAGCCCGACAGGGCATCAAGCTTCTCGGAACATCTGCTGGAAGCATAGACCGGGCGGAAGACCGCTCCAAATTCAGCGCCCTCCTCGATCATCTCGGCATTCCCCAACCCATGTGGAGCAGTTTAACCTCACTAACTGCGGTCAAGGAGTTCGGGACAAAGGTAGGTTACCCCATTCTGGTCCGTCCCTCCTACGTCCTCTCTGGAGCAGCGATGCGAGTGGCTTATAACGAAGGGGAGCTTGTTGACTACATTAAATTAGCGACGGAGGTCTCTCCCGAACACCCAATCGTAGTGAGTGACTTCTTTCTAAATGCCAAGGAAGTTGAAGTCGACGCTGTAAGCGATGGGAGGGACACCCTCGTCGCGGCCATCATCGAACACATTGAGTTCGCTGGAACCCACAGCGGGGATGCTTCCATGACTATCCCCCCGCAAACGTTGAGTCGAAGAACTATCAATACCGTCCAAGATTATACCCGACGGGTCGCTCGGGCGCTTAACATTAAGGGGCCTTTCAACATTCAATTCATCGTCAAGAATGGGCAGGTCTACATTATCGAATGTAATCTTCGAGCAAGCCGGAGCATCCCCTATACGAGTAAAGCCACAGGGATCCCCTTGATCTGGATTGGCGCAAAGGTGATGCTTGGTATGACGCTGAGAGGTCTGAACTGTTTAAAGCGGCCTAAGATCATGCACGTTGCGGTTAAGGCTCCCACTTTTTCCTTCATGAGATTAAAGGGCGTGGACCCTGTCTTAGGTGTTGAGATGACGTCGACGGGCGAAGTGGCCTGCATCGACTACGATTTTGCAGGCGCCTACCTCAAGGCGTTGAGGGCGTCGAATCTTGTGCTCCCCACGCCTGAGAAGCCTGTCTTAATCACGGTCCGGGACGAGGATGGTGAACAGGCTGTTGAGATCGCCGCGAAGTTGAGGAAGATGGGGTTCAAAGTAGCTGCAACTCGGAAGACTGCCCAAGCCATCACGGAGGCTGGGGGCGCTTCAGTCACGGTGTTGAAGGATATTGACGACGCGGGCGAAGGCGAAGCAATCATAGATTACCTGGTTGAGAGACGCATTGGCTTCATCATTCACAGCCCAACCGTTGAGGATGAGAAAGGCGTTGGAAAAGGCTACGCATTAAGGAGGATGGCTGTTGAATTCCTAATCCCCGTTATCACGAATCTCGAGACCGCAAGGACGCTCGTTGACTCCATGGCCCAGAATGGGTATGACTCGACGTCAAGGGTCCTCCTCTTAAACGATCTCCTCAAAAACGCGCCGTTATCAAAACACATATAGTCCCATACTAAAGACTGGTTACTATTGAACGAACTGGCTGGGTTGGCTTTCAAGTGAGGAGGCACGTACTTGGTCTCTTGATCCTACTCCTAGTGACCTCACTTACCCACGTCCCTCCCCTTTTCACCGTCTATGACGGGGAAACGGCCTACCACTATACGTCAAAGATTATTTACATTAACCGGGGAAGCAGTAATCTCGTCCTCGGGGAAGATTTTCGTTCTGCACCGCTCTTCCCTAATTCAAGTTGGCAGAAGACGTACCTCCTGTCTGTAAACCAACCATATGCTACTGCATTGGACTTCGACCAGAACAAGATCCTGTTCCTCGATTTACCGCCGCTTCGTCCCAGCGAAAACATCACGTTCTACTATGCCTTACACGTCGTTAGAGCGGATAGGCCGATTCCTCACCTCACAATTCACGAATCAGGGGATCTGGATTCGATTCCACGTGAACTCGATGAATACTGTGAGGCTGAGGGATCTTGGCTCGTTGAAGACGAGGCCTTACGGGCTCTAGCGCGGGAGATCAGACGATCCACGGAGAACTCAACTAACGTGTTGGAGATTGCAATCAGTCTCGTGGACTGGATCGGGAAACACGTTGAGCCCATAAGCCACGATCGTCCCCTCTACCCCAACGAAACCTATACTCTTCTCCAAGGTGATTGCGACGACCAATCAAATCTCTTGATCACCCTCTGCCGTATTTTACAGATTCCAGCGTACCTGCAGGTCGGTTGTATCCGAAATCCAGGGGCTCCAAAGGAAACGACATATTGGAACAGTCAGGTTACATCTGTCTTGAAGAACTTAGGCTACCACGCTTGGGCACTTATCTATGTTCCTCCATGGGGGTGGCTGCCCTTCGACGTGACCCTGGCTTGGGAGGCGTCTAACCCCTTGGCTGTTATCACCTCAGCAAAAGTGTGGAAACGTGACACCATCGTAATATTCGATGTGGTTCACAGTGATTGGGCTGGGTTGGGAAGACGGCAGAAGGACCACGTCATCTCCAGCTCACTCAACATCTATTTAGAGGACGCGTTGGAGCTTGACGATCCCGGAACGGAGGTCGTCTTCTGGGAAAGCCCGTCGTTTTGGATCGGCGCGTTCGCCATCCTCCTGCTTATTGGAGGCTATGTTGTCCTAAGACGATTCTCGTAGACGATGGAGCCTCCCGCATACCCCCTCTCTTCTCGGCGTCGTAATCCCGCTACTCGGTGTCACGGGTACTCGTTCTGTTGCCATACGCTTATAATCTGACGTACGGGTATTTGTTTGACGTGATATAGATGCGAGTACGAGCAAATGAAATGACGCAACTGGGCGTGGATATGCTCACGACTGCGGGAGCCACAGTTGAAGAAGCCGAGGTGGTGACGGAGGTCCTCGTGGACACCAGCCTACGGGGGATCGACTCCCACGGAGTCCGTGCCCTAACGAGGTACATCAGAAATCTTCAAACGGGGCAGATCCTTTCGGGCGCTCCGATCGAAGTGCTAAAGGACACTCCAACAACCGCCATGTGGGACACCGACTTAGCCTTTGGCTTCGTAGCCGCGAAGAAGGCCATGGAGGCCGCCATCGCGAAGGCGGAGCGACACGGAGTTGGCCTGGTCGGATACATGGGGAAAGGCCATATTGGCGCCCTCTACTACTATACGACTCAAGCCGTCAAGCGGGACATGATCGGAATCGTGCTTCAGCGGGGGAATCGACACCTGGTTGCGCCTTATGGCGGCGTCGAGGGGCGGCTGGGGACAAATCCGTTCGCCGTGGGGATACCGGCTGGAGAGGAGCGACCCATCCTTCTGGACCTAGCCACCAACGCCGTGGCCACAGGCCACTTCTTGCTGATGCAGCTCAAGGGAGAGACGGTGCCCGAGGGATGGCTCATTGATCGGGAGGGACGGTGGGTGCGTGAGTACGATGACGAAGCAGTCGTGCAGGGGCGAATCGCTCCCGTATCCTTTGGCGGCACGACGAATGAGTATAAGGGATATGGGATCAAGATTATTTTGGAGGCCCTATGTGGAGCGATCGGCGTCGGGTGTAGCCTGGACGAGAACGGGTTCGGCTGCCTCTTCATGGCCATCGATCCCGCGGGGTTCTGTGCCATCGAGGACTTCAAGGCGAGGGTAGATGCTCTGATTCGCCACGTCAAGTCGTCGTCCAAGCGGCCGGGGGTCCATGCGATCTTGCTGCCTGGAGAACCCGAATTCCTGGAGATGGAGAAGCGGCTTCGGGACGGCATCCCTGTCGACGCGGCATCTTGGACGGACATCGTTCAAACAGCTGGAGACCTCGGAATCAACGTCCGCGACTATGTTACCTTAAAGACTGGACGTGTGGAATAGCTAGATGCAAGGTTCTCGCAGCTCGCTTCGTAGTAGATGAGAATCTGATTGAAAATAGTGTGCGGTGCTGCGGGATAGCTGTTGGATTGGGACGATGCTGAAGGCGGGTAAAATAGACGTGTGGGCCTGACATCTTTATTTATCTGAGATCTATGTCGTTACTGCTATTAATTCTCGTCATGGAGTGAGGAGGTGTTGGCGCGTTGAGTGGGCGCGGCTTGGTACTTCCCGTAGTTCAGGGCCTGTTGGAAGAGGGGGGACGCATTCTTCTGGGTGAGCGAGGTGAACGCCCCTACCTCGGTCGGTGGGATCTACCGGGGGGAGTGGTGCGGGAACGTGAGGAGATCATGGCAGCTTTGATGCGGGAGTATCGGGAAGAGACGGGCTTGAAGGTTCGGAGCACGGTGTTACTCGATGTGTTTCACTATCTTGGCAATGGAGGTAGTCGGGCAGTCTTTATATTATATCGCATAACCGGGTATGGGGGCGAGGTATCGCCCAGTCCTGAGCTGCCTCAGCTTCGGTTTTTTGACGCGGGTGCGGTGACACAGCTGGATTTGACGCCTTGGGCGAGACATTTTCTCTCGCGCCAACGGACGTAGTTTCTCTTTGCTGCGTCATGAGGACCTCGGATAGGTCAAGCGGACAGGTATTACCCTTCCTCATCAATAAATAAATAACCCGAGGCGAATGTTTTTATGCGAGGCATAGGCTGAGTGCAGACAATTGATGGGCCGGTAGTTCAGTGGTATGAATGCCGCCCTCGCACGGCGGAAGCCCGGGGTTCAAATCCCCGCCGGTCCACCAGTTATGCTGCGTAGGGGTGGGGGTTGAAGTCATGCGCCTGAGACGCTTCCTGCTAGGGCTGCTGGCTACCGGGGTGGGCATGGGGTTAATGCTGCTTTTCAGCGGTGGGCATGGGTTGCCTGAGTCGGATGGCGGAAAGTGGCTGGGTGTGGTGCTCCTGATCGGGGGCCCCGTCGTGTTCTGGGAGCTTCTTCCTCCGGGGAAGCCACGGGCACAGGGCGAGTAGTGATGGAGAACGAGGGCTCTGTACTCTGGTCTAGGGGGTTCGATGGTGTGGTGGGCGGTTCGTGCGCCGGGGGCTCGCTTGTGATGTTCTGTTGGTAGGGGTAGGGTATTACGTGTAGACAGGTTCCTGTGTATGGATGGGCGGGCCTCGGCTAGGGTTATTCGGGTCGGACGACGGTGATGGTGCATTGGGTGGCTAAGGCGGCTATTGCGCCTAAGGCGGCCAGCCAAGGCGCCATTAGGGCGCCGACGACGCCGGCCCAGGCTGGTATTTCGAGGAGGGTTTTACCTTCCTCGTTCTTGACGATGATTTTTCTGATGGTGCCTTCGTGGAGGATCTTTTGAATCGTTCTGATGAGTTCGTCGGATGAGACAGCGAACTCCTCTGTAGTGACTTTGCCGACGGAGGTTCCGCACTTGGAGCAGTAGTTCGCGTCTGAGGCGAGGGTGGCGCCACAATTGATACACTTGGTCATGAGGTCACCTCTTTCGGGGTAATAGGGGATTAAGGGGATGGTGGTTTATATGCATATGTTTTCCGGTGATCGTGTGGGAGTTATGGTGGAGATTTTGTTAGGCGGTGCAGTAGGTTTTAGGTGGATTATGGAAGAGGTCTAGTTGGAGATGGGGCGATTTTGAGGCGTTTTGGGGTGTTGAGGCGGGGTTTTCGGGGTATTCTATACCCTTTTTTGAGAGTTTTTGGGGCGGGTGTGGTGGATGATGCGGGAGTAGTGGCTTTGTGGATAAGCACGTGAGGGATATTTTCCTGGAGTTGAGTGAATGAACGACATCCTTACGTTGGAGTTGGGGTAAGGAGCTGATCTTGAACGGTGCTGAGATGTGCATAGTGACCCAGATACGCCATTTTCCTTGAGGGGAAGGTAGGGTGAAAGGCGGGGACTATTTTATGCTGCCTTCTGTCTCTTTTTGCATCGTTTCGTAACGGAGGGGGTGTAACCTGCGGGAATGTGTGTGATCCTTTATTACCGGAACCCGTAGGCGTCGATATTCCAAAAAAGATTTGTTGAACAGGGCGTATTCTTTCTTTGATCACCCACGTAAGTGATCAATGGTCTTTGAGCAGGGGTGGGCGAGGCGTATGTCTAACGTAAGAGGTCGCAGATTTTTGCTTTTCCTGTCGTTTATCCTCCTTCTCTGTAGTGGGCTTATTGTGCAGGTCGAGGTATCGTATAGTGTGGAGGAGTACGCGGAAGAGGTCTGTGTTGACCCAGCTCAGATTGGCTGGGTTCAGACCAATGATCCACCGGGTGGCAAAATATTGCGACTCATCCAAAATCCACAGCAGCATAACGAGTTATTTGTCCTCAGTGATACTGGGGACGTATACAAGTCGAGCGATAAGGGTGACACCTGGGCGGTTCTGGACGCGCTGAAAAACATCACGATATCGACTCTGGCGGTGTATAACGATATGGCGGTGTATAACGATATGTTATTCGTCGGCGGGAATGGACGGCTTTTCCGGTATGATCGGGACGGTAACCTCACACTCCTCCTCGCAGATACTTGGCATGAGGTGTTTGTGTCGGATGGAAAGCTTTTTGTGGTTCGTCAAGACGTTCGAAAATCCGTAGGGATCCTCTGCGCGGATTTAACGTCAGGGTCGTATGAGTGGCGGGACATATCGCCTTCCGAATCCGAATTAACGGATTTGGTGCTGCCACCGGAGGACACACGTTTCTGGTATGGTATGTTGATTAAACACCTGGTCTCCCTGGACGAATGCATTTTGGCGAATATCGTCATGGAATTGGAAGGTAGTGGAGACTATACGAATGGCCTCCTATATCGCTCAGAAGACGGTGGCGGAAGCTGGTCCAAAGCGAATCTGACCGTTCGAGAAGGCCTTATCGTCTCAAACATCGTTAGCTAGCTAGCAGAGCTTGCTAGATCCCATCAGAACCTTGTTGGTTATTCAGGCTTTTAAGTTGCCTCATCAGGTTTTCAATATCGTCTTGTCGGACTTCGAATTCGTGGCGATGGGGACAGAGCTGATGCAGCACCGCCTTTCGTTGGGTCTCGTCGTAGACTAAGGGGTATATTCGACATCCATCCGGTCGATGAGAATAGATCATGCATCCATCGGCTGAGAGAAAGACGCAGCGTCCGTCCTGGTTCTTCAGATGCCACTCGTTGCCCGACTTCACCGCGAAGTCTTCAAGGCAATGCCCCAACTCGAAGAGCCTCCTTATATCAACCTGAGAGAGCGGCATCTCCGTTTCGAGACAACATGTCACGCATTCATGGCTTACGCAGGGAATACCGCTCCTCAGCGGATGACGTTCCGTCATGTCAACTCCCTTCATTGATTTACACATATCATTATGAATCACCATCAATAAGCCTTTCAAGATCTAGCCCAAATCGTAGCTTTCTTTTGAACGAAAGATTGTTCGAGCGCTGTCGAGATCTTGATCCACGAGAAAGAGGTTTCGTTAACACCTGGAAAAGTACTTATTCTCAGTCTCGGAGACGCTGTTGCGAACGATTTACTGGGAGAAAATGGAGTGCGGGTAATCGTGGCGAAGGAGTCCTACTTCTTCCTCGTCCCAATGCGTCCACGTCTACCCGTCGCATCGGCCTCAGCTTTCGCCTTAGCCTAGCTCCGTGTATCTGCTTTCGCCGTTGGTCTCATGTTATTGTGGTGTCTTTCGCTGATCCTCGCGGATCGTTGAATCGCTCCACGGGACTACCTACTCGCCTCCAGAAATCGCTTTCCGTTGGCTTTCGATTCTACACCAGCACTCTTACCCGCATTACGTATTAATACGTAGATGCTATATGAAGCTTCCTTTCGCGTCCTCCACAAGATATGGGTGACAGGGCGCCGTTCTTTAACATTTATATGCTAAAAATGGAAATCCCTTTAACAAATACGTGTTAAAAACGAGGTGGTCTGGTAAAATAGTATAGCTAGCCCGCTCTTCCCTGTCAAGCAAGCCACCTCTTATTTCGTACGTCTCAACAGTTAAGAACGGAATAATCTTACTATATCAGGCTTATAACGTAGAAATATTTGATAAAATTATTTATATGTTAAGAAAACCAAAATCCTTTTTAATTCGCTTGACGTAAACTATGTCAAGTAACGGGTTGTCAGTGATGCTGTGATGGTGCCTGCAGAGGTCGATGAGGTCGATCTGCGGATCCTCTCCATGTTGCAGGAGAATGCTCGGACGCCTTTCACTAAAATCGCGCAGGAGTTGGGCGTCTCGGACGCCACGATTCACCTGCGGGTGAGGAAGATGGAGAACACGGGCGTCATTGCAAAGTACGATACCGTACTAAACGAGGAAAAGATGGGGAAACCCGTTTCGGCCTATGTCCTAGTACGCGTTGATCCCGGGACTGTTGAGGACGTCTGTAAACGGCTTCTAGAACTAGAGAAGGTTTACGAGATTTCGGAGATCCATGAACGCTACGATGTCCTCGTCAAGATTAGGGGAAGCGGCCTCGAAGAGGTTCGAGACATATTGATTCAGAAGATCCGGTCAATCCCTTCGGTCGTTGATAGTGAGACCTACATGGTCTTCAGGAGCTGGAAACGGGATCTGGGGATAAGGATAGAGGGCCTGAAAGAGCGGATGGCGGTAGAGAGCTGAGTCATGGTCAAAGAAGTGCGGATACGGGTTGCTGAAGCCAAGCAGCGTGATGCTGGACGAGGAGGAAAGGCCAGAATAGACGATACCGCCATGCTCGCTCTAAATCTGGCGGTAGGCGATATCGTCTCCATCAAAGGAAAGAGGGCGACAGCGGCTGTGGCTTGGCCAGCGTATCCGGAAGATCGGGACATAGACATCCTACGAATTGATGGATTACTGAGAAAGAACGCTGGGGCCTCGATAAACGATTACGTAGTCATCTCGAAGGCCGAGGTAAACGACGCAAGCGCCGTCACCTTAGCCTCGGTTGACATGCGTCTCAACGTGGACGAGGATTTCACAAAATTCGTGAAAGGGCGATTGTTGGACTTTCCTGTGGTCGAAGGCGACTCCGTATACGTAGTAATCTTGGGAAGCGTCATCCCTTTCAAAGCCATTCGGGTAAAGCCCAGTGGAATAGTGAAAATTGTCCCGTCCACCGAGCTGCAGGTCCTCGGAGAGCCTTCGGTCAGTGTTAAGGGGATGTCACGGGTGACGTACGAGGACGTGGGCGGGCTCTACGAGGAAGTTCGGCGGACGCGGGAGATGATCGAGTTGCCCCTCCGACACCCCGAGCTCTTCCAACGCCTTGGCATTGAGGCCCCGAGGGGGGTGCTCCTCTACGGCCCCCCGGGCTGCGGCAAGACCCTTCTGGCCAAGGCCGTGGCCAATGAGTCGGAAGCCAACTTCTTTTCCATCAATGGTCCCGAGATCATGAGTAAATTCTATGGTGAGTCGGAAGAGAGACTGCGGGAAATCTTTGAGAAGGGCCAGAAAAACGCGCCCAGCATCATCTTCGTCGACGAGCTCGACGCCATTGCGCCCAAGCGGGAAGAGGTGACGGGGGAAGTGGAGCGGCGGGTGGTCGCCCAGCTTCGTCATCGGCGCCACCAATCGGGTGAACGCCATCGACCCCGCCCTACGACGGCCGGGACGGTTTGATCGGGAGATCGAGCTAGGCGTCCCCGATAAAAAGGGCCGCCTGGAAATTCTCCAGATTCACTCGCGAGAAATGCCCCTAGCCAAGAACGTAGATCTAGGGCAGTTGAGCAGCATAACCCATGGCTATACCGGCGCGGACATCGCTGCCTTATGCCGCGAGGCGGCGATGAAGGCCCTACGCCGCTATCTTCCCGAAATCAATCTGGAGGAGCAGCGCATACCGCCCGAACTCTTGGAAACGATGGAGGTCAACGCGGACGACTTCCTGATGGCTTTTCGTGAGATCACCCCAACGGCGATGCGGGAGATCTACATCGAGGTGCCCTCAGTTTACTGGAAGGATATCGGGGGGTTATACGAAGTGAAGCAACATTTAGTCGAGTCGGTTGAGTGGCCAATTAAGCACCCTGATAAATTCAAACGGATGGGCATCGAGCCCCCGAAGGGGGTGCTCCTCTACGGCCCCCCGGGCTGCGGCAAGACCCTCCTCGCGAAGGCCGTGGCAACGGAGAGTGAGATGAACTTCATCAGCATCAAGGGTCCCGAGGTCTTCAGTAAGTGGGTCGGGGAGTCGGAGAAGGCTATCAGGGAGATCTTTCGAAAGGGGAGAATGGCCGCACCAGCTGTGATCTTCATCGATGAAGTGGACTCATTGATTCCCATGAGGGGCGTAGGTTATTCTGATTCAGGGGTCACGGGGAGGGTCATCAGCCAGCTGTTGACGGAGCTGGATGGCCTTGAATCCCTTCAAAACGTGATCGTGATCGCTGCCACGAACCGGCCGGACATTCTTGACCCCGCCATGCTCAGGCCTGGCAGATTTGATAGGCTGATCTACGTTCCTGCTCCAGACGAAGAGAGCCGGTTGGAGATCTTTCGGGTATATACGAAGGGGATGCCTTTTGCGGACGACGTCGATTTGACCACGCTCGCTAGGGTCACCATAGAATACTCGGGAGCGGACATAGCTGCGTTATGTCGTGAAGCGGGGATGCAGGTTTTACGAAAGAGTACGGGCTCAACCACGGTCTCTATGACAGATTTTAAGAAAGCCATGGACGTGATTGGGCCAACAATCACCACAGAAATGGAGATCTGGTATCGAAACGTATCCAAACAGTTTAGAAAGCCAGTGAAGGTAACGACTCCCGTAGCATAATAGGAGGTAAAGGGTTTGTCAAAGGAGTGGAATGCCCCGCCTTGACACCCATCAATTGTGGGGTTCCTCCTAAAGGAGCGAAGCGTAACAGACGCCAAGGTCTCCACAATCTTGAAAAAGTCGCACTAAGAGAGACAAATCAGACTTTGAGGAGGCTTGAAGTCGACAGGGTCACCTACGTCCCAACGTGACGAGGAACAAGAGACGCATCGAATGGGCAAATCTATAGACATAATCGACCGACGAACCTTGGGAAGAGGATGATAAGTACATGCCTCTTTTAGTTAAGGATTGCATGTTCAAAGAGGTCAACACCGTCGATGAAGAGATAACCGTGACCGAGGCCGCCAAAGTGATGACGGCCGATAAAACCTTTGATGGCTATGTACTCATTTTCACGGGAGGAAAGCCCACGGGAATAATAACGGAAAGGGACATTGTAAACCAGGTCATAGCGAAAGCACGTGACCCCTCCGTAACCCCAGTCTCAGAAATCATGTCCATGCCGTTAATAACTATCGACCCTGATGCGGATTTGTTAACCGCTTCTCGGGTTATGCACGAGCATAATGTGGACAAGCTGGTTGTGGTTAGAAACGAGATTCTCTACGGGATCCTTACCGAGAGGATCATTGCTCATCATTTCGGCGACTACGTAGACAGATCCATCCGGGACATCATTCGATGGACGGCTCTCATGACCGGTTAGCGAAAGGCGAAGCGGTGAATCCGTTACAATATTCCTCCTTCAGGCTATTGCAAGGGATCTGCCCGACTTGAATGCCCCCGTAAAGAGCCGCCATATCCATCGGAACCGTACTTCCTTACTTCGTTGAATCCTAACATTTTTAGCCATCTGCCCCTAGGAAGCTGGCTAGCCCTATTTCGCAGGGTGGCTTAAGGTTGGAGAACTGCCTACTCTCGCTTTGAATCGCCTCTTTTGAGATGAAGCCTTTAGAGAGAGAATAATTTTACGTAACTTCCTCCACAATAGATTTGGGTAGCACCCCACCTCAACGCAGGGAACCGTGAAACATCAGTGAATTGCTGAAAAAAGTAGAAAAGAAAAGGATGGTTTGCCTTTCATCCAAGCGTTCTTTTTTGGTATGCTACTCTTCCTTAGGCTTCTTCTTTCCCTTGGTCTTCTTTTTAGCCACACCTTTCGCCTCCGCATATTCCTGTTTGTGCGCTCTACGAGATAGCATCCGCGCCCTTTCAATATTCCTTTTAAAGGACGTTTGCTTATCCCCAAACGTTATTAAGAATACCTAAATATATAAGATTTATCATTAAAGTTATCGGTTAGTAAAGGTTAAATATTTAAGATATTCTTATAAGGCGAACGCCTTCGTGGAAGAGGAAAATATGAGATGATGACGGGAGAGGAAGGCGAACGAAAGGTCCCAGAACGAAAGGAATCGGTGAGGTTCGGTATACCTCGTCACACCACTTGGAGGGAGGTGAGTGAAAATGCCAAGAAGTACCAGAGAAAACGATGAGGATTGGTCTAACGAAGAAGAGGAGGGCGAGTGGGAGGATGAAGAGGAGGAGATAGATGTGGAAGACTTGACGCAATTACCAGGGATCAACAAGAAGCTGGAAAGGAAATTGAAGGAGAGGGGATACGACACTCTCTATGAGATAGGCGAGGCAGATGTCAACGACCTTGCCAAGGACGCAGGAGTTACTAGGAAAGAGGCGAAACAGATGATCGATACAGCCAACAAACTCCTCGGATTCGAAGAAGAGGAATAAAAGGAAGCGTCTCCCTCTATATCTGCTTGACTCGTTGAGAAGAAGGAAACGGAAGCCGTAGACGCAGGGATGATAGTTTACTTGACCGTAACCGTGGCCCTTATTGGATTCAGGAGAATAGGCTAGCTAGATCAAAGAAAAACCATAGATTTAATTACGAGTTCCGTTATACGTCCCGTAATGTCACCCGTCTTGATAAAAGGAAAGGGTGTACAACCAAAAGAAAAGAAGTGAAGAAAATGGGGTATAGAGATAGACGCAGTTTCGACCGCCGACCCAGAGAGATGCACAAAGCCATCTGCTCTGACTGTGGACAAGAATGTGAAGTGCCATTCAAGCCCACGGAGGGCAGGCCGGTCTACTGTAAAGAGTGCTGGGAAAAGCATAGACCGCCAAGAAGAGAATATGGAAGATATTAGCCAGTTGCATCTGCCTTCTTACAAACTGGATAGCTAGCTAAGATCTTACCTCGTAACGTCTTTTTCCATCTTTTTCTATTTGTTGTTCTAGAATTCTGTGGCTTAGTGGGTCTTCTCCTATTTTGAAGGTGTCTGGTTCTTCGATCTGTAGTAGGGCGAAGAGTTCTTCTGGATGAAGCTCGTGGATCAGCGTTTGTAACTCGTGTTTGGCGTGGTTCAAATGGGTTTCTAGTGTTCCCTTGTCGTGATAGAGGACGCCCGCGAGGGGGCAGATGTTTTCGGACTTCAGAAACCATTCGACATTGCCTGTGTGGAGGTTTATGTCGAACGTG
>SMTZ1_10001894_pt1 | contig 21118 bp, 15 predicted proteins | sample DeeMarSWOR136_30_FD_25667 | JGI IMG/M metagenome (IMG submission 25667) | reverse complement strand
CAAAATCGGAAAATTGGAAAAATAAAATTTGAAATTTTTCGGGTTAACCTCATAACTGCTTTATTAACAGCATATTAGAGATTGAAAATTTTTTCCTCCGCTCTATGCTGATCTGCTACAGTAATTCAGGGTTCCAATATCTCGCCAGGGCCCTTCTGTAAAAAAGTTGAAGTGCTCTTACGAATTACAAGACTCTCTCCTGTCCACCTGTTTTCAAGCTGTGAGCGTGAATACCAGGTAGCCGACCACCCATAATCATAGAGACGCACCATATCCTCGGCCTCAGGATGTGCTTCCCGAGGATCAGCGGTAAGAAAATGATTGCCATCCACCCAAAGAATAACAGGTGTGGTGGCCAGGCAAATAGGGTATGTTTATTTAACTGTGTAAACGGTCTTAACAATTCTTAGCAGATTACACATTTGCCTTGATTTTTAATCTATCTTTCATTAACTTATAAATATCGTCCTGAAGGATAGGGCTCCGCTGGAGAGCAACCTGAGAGTCAGGGTGATGCCGAGACAAAAGGTTCAGGGGTAGCATAAAACTTATATCAGTTCTTTGGGGTCTGTTTCTTTTCGACTATTTCACATGCTTTATCAAGAATATTCGAAATTGTTTGACCATGTCCAGCTACATATCCTTTATCATTGACAATAAAAGCATAAGGGATTTGACTGACTCCATATTTATTCGACATAGCCCCAAAACCTTTGCTTGGAATTTCTCTAGTATCAATGCATATTGGATAGTGAAGCCCATACTTTTTAATCGTTTTCTTAATTTCTTCAATCTCACCTTCAGCGGTGTGAATACCTATAACCACAATACCAGCCTCTTGAATCTTTTTATACTCTTGGTTTATTATTTGTAACTCTTTTAAACAACCTCCACACCAATAAGCCCAAAAGTCAAGAATAACAATTTTGCCCTTAATATGTTCCCAGTTTAATGGTTTACTGTTCAACCAAATAGCATCCTGGGGAAACGGTAATGCTGATTTGCCTTTAGAAAGAACAAAGGGACTGGGTGTTGGCCCACACAACCTAACATCATACACTTCATCTGGAAACTTACCGGTCGTATACCTGACTCCTTTTATATAATCGTATATCCGTGTGCCAGGAGCAATATTGAACCTTGTCAGTTTGCCATATTCATTATTTGTAAGATTCCAATCAACTTTTTCAAATTGCACGTCAAAATCCCTTAAGGCCATTGGTTTACCTACAAGTTGCCCATTTTCATATTCACTAAGAGTTTTTTTGAAACTCCCTTTCATAGGAAAAACAAACTCACCATCTTTTATTACCCCTTCTGTATTTATTATAAATTCTGTTGTACCTTTTCCCGCTGTGGTAGTAATAGTAGCATGCCGAACAACAAAATCCTGGTCAATCTCCATCTCGAATGGACAGGGCTCTATCTGGTAAGGTTGGATAAGCCCTTTAATCATATAACCAGTAGATGTTTTGGTTACTGAGCTAATTTCCTTAATTCGTTTGCCAAAACCAAACCCCAAAGAAAATTCTACATGCATTCTATCTTGCAAAAGAATATCTCGGCTTGGGCCTGCCGGCCTAATGGACAATTCTTCGTAGCCATCATATTGCTTAAGATATTCCCTGTTTGCGCCGGCTACATTACTCCTTCGTGTAAAGGGAATGAATCCAAATCCATGAGGATTTTCTTTTTTTACCGATTCATCGAGTTTTGAGTTGAAAGTTACTTCATTATCTCGAATTGCCATTTGTCTATTATACTGATGTTTGATGAGAGCCCCTCTTTTTAAAATCTCCCTTCGTTCATCAAGTGGTATTTTAGCAAGTGCGTCCCCGGGAATAGGGATTTCATAACTTTCATTATAGTGCAAGTTTACGTTGTCCAGTTGAGCGTCTCTACTTGTAAGTATTTGTAATATAGCATCTTTGCTGAGTTCGGCATTGCAAACTGAACAAAATATTAAACACCAAATAAATATGATAGAGACCAATAACTTATATCTTATATAAATTCTTAGCATTGTTTGAATCTCCTTGCCATTAAATTACTAAGACGCTCTTCTTATTTACACAATCTTAAATTATATCTCTGTATCAAAAAAAACTGCACTTTGGGATGTCGCCAACACTTTACCATCAACCACTAATAACACTACTGGTGTTGCAATAAACCATTGTTTCTGGTGACTCAGCTTCCCTTCGGATTTGATATCGCTCCGCACAACTCCGACATGATGACAAGTGAGTTTCCACCTGACGGTAATGCCCCTCACCAGGCTCCAAATCATCTGTGATATGCGGGATCATCAATATCTGAGATTTTTCACAATCTATGAAACATTCGTCCTTATTCAACTTTGAGACTCAAAAAGTATCTGTCTCCATAGAGGTAGTTGCTCAAAATCGGAAGATTGGAAAAATAAAATTCGAAATTTTCTGGGTTAACCTCATAACTGCTTTATTAACAACATGTTAAGGATTGAAAATTTTTTCCTCCGCTCTATGCTCTTGATAAACTGCCAAACGCCAACTAATCCTTCTTCTTTATCGCGTCTTCTAAGAGTTTCGCTGCCTTATCCAGTCGCTTGTAAAATGTCCAGACAGAACAGCCGGCTTTTTGTGAGGCTTCTTTGGAGGAGTATCTTTGTATGAACTTCAATTCTATGGCTTGCCGGACCTTAGGTGCTAATGGTGGTCTTGCATCTTCAATTATCTTCGTAAGCTCCTGTGGTGATATCCCTTTTGCGGCCTCCTGATAGTGTTGAACTGCATCACTGGCAGCAATTTCACCAACGGAGTCTATCCGGATGGCCTTTACTTGCCTTCTTTTGCTCCGGTAGTACTGACCAATGAGTTTTCTGGCCATGCCGAAAAGATATGCTTCTACATTTAGATATTCTTTATAATCCTCGTTGCATTTACAAAGCTCAAGAAACAGGCTTTGTACTAAATCTTCGGCATCTTCCATAGAATCGACAAAGGACGCGATATAATGCTTTATACGCGTGTAGTATATGGTATGTAACCGGCCAAGAGCTTCTCTATCATTTTCATATATGGCCCGTTTTAACAAGATGCGATTCTGAATCTTTACTGGACCACCTGACAATCTACGCCCGTTGTTATAAAATATTACAACCGCCTGTCGTTAATTAAAATTGAACTAAACCGCTTCGCGGAGGTTTTGCCGATCTTTTATCCCCGTTTATAGCAGCCCGTCATTTCAATATTTTATCTGTCAAAACATGAAGTCTAATGTATGCTTGTCCCGTTCATACCGATGCTGCCAAAAAAATTGCTTCAGCCTCGCAGGGATTCTTTCATTTGATTTGTAATCGCTCTGTACTCCCTGTATTTGCCCAGTGTGGTCATAAAGCGGCTTGCTTTCAAGTGTCTATGAGGTGTATCAATGGACACTCTACCTTTACACAATACTGTGATGGCATTTTGTTATACTCACACGGTTCAGCCGGGACAGAAAACTTCTCTCTATTCAGATACGAGCAGTTGAATCATTACTAACGCTCGGTTTTGCCTTTTCTATGCCGGCCACTTGTGAAGGTTTCTTCGTTTATGTGGATGTTGCAATGCATATGACCACATCTTGGATTCGCCGGTACATACACAAAAACCCTAAAAAATAAATAATACCCTCAACATATGACGCTTTTGCTCCGCTTTTCATAAACTAAGTACACTCTTGACTGTGTAAAGAGCTAATCAAAGCTCTTGACACTGATTCCCGCTTCCTGGAGAAGATCTTCTAATTAGCACAAGCTTGAAAGGAGTTGAAAATTGTTACTTTTATTTTACTTCTAACATTCACTTACTAAAGGTATGGAGGACATTTAAGACTGAGCGATAAAAAATACATACGAAGTTAGTGAAAAGGATTCACGATGGTTTGGACAAGGAAGTCTATAAGAAAAAAAGCCGCTGATAATTCTGAACTGACAATAAATTCGGGTTCAGAAATATTAGAGCAAGTGTATACAGGGTGCTTTGAAGAAGTATGGGCAAGGATATGGCACTACATGTTGGCTGTGATTATAAATGGCAACGAAATCTTGCCCGCGATCTTAAATCTTTGGGAATTGAATTAGATAAAGTATCTTCCGTACCCGCTGCAAAAGAAAGGCTGCAAAAGCACACTTATGACTTGTTTTTAATCCAATTCGAGACCGTCGGCAAACAAATATTCGAATTCTATTCTCTTATCCGCTCGGAAAACTCTGGTGCTATAATTATTGTTTTGATAACCAAGCCTCAAAACAAAATCGAAAAACAATTATTCGATTACGGTGTGGATGATGTAGTGACTGGTGATCCGGTATACACTTCAACATTAGCAAGCCGTATAAAAAGACGTTTCTATAACGGCAAACTTCCGTGGACCCAAACTAACAAAATAATGCTCAAAGGTGGCACTTTAGTCAACTTCTCCCGAAGAGAAGTCCGACTCAACGGATTTGCCGCCACGCTATCTAATTCTGCAGATAGACTGTTGAGATACTTCCTGGATAATCCCGATCGTGTTATATCAAAAGATGAACTGTGGGAATCCGACCTCTGGGAAAAATCAGTTTGTCGGGCTGGCAAAGAAGAGGATGGTAAGGCATTCGATATGGCTATAGGTAGACTGCGAAGAGCCATTGAGATCGATCCTAAAAATCCTTATATAATAAAAACAGTCCACGGCAGGGGCTGGATGCTGGCAAAAGATGCTGTTTTATAGATGGTGTCGGACAGAACTTTTAGTAAGCCTTTACAAAGGGAGAATGTTGGATATGCTGCGCTTGTCAAATCTTCATCAGGCCGCTGAAATATTGTTATACTTACAGTGATTGCTTTTGAAAAGTAAATCGGGTTATGTCTTTGTCTACTCCTATTAAGATTAAGAGAGAAATATTGCTTAAATAAACAAAATTCTCATATATTATCCTTATATGTTGTTGTAACCTAAAAAACTAGGCTTCCTCTTATGTTCTGGCATTCAAGTACCTTCTTGTTGCACACAAACGGAATCCATGATGAGAAAAAGAAAAAAGAGGGCTTATCATCCGATTGCGTTTTCTGCAGCGAAGTTCCCTTGAATGCAGACCTTTAAGCGACACGCTTCTAATGTTGCCTAATTCTTTGGCAGGCAAAGAACAACAATGGCGTATGTTTCCCGAAATATCGAGGCATGGATTGGTCTCAAATCGGCAACGTTTCCATTGTTGAACGACCAAATGAAAACCTAGGATTTGGCGTAGTTCATCAAAGAGTCGGCGTTCTTGTTGATACGTGACGGCCATTGTTTTTGTTACACATGGTGTTTGGATTAAGGTTTCCGGTGCCAAGTCAATGCCAAGTTTCCGACAAAATTGTGCCACGGATTTGACCTGTTCGATGTTTTGCTGAAGCACAACAACTTCAATCTGAAGAAGCGACTCAAATAGAGACCATTTCTTTTGTGTATATCCAACATCAATAAGCCATTTCAGACCTGCGGGGATTTGAACTATTTCGTTAATTGCTGGATCTACGCAATATGGTATCCATACTGTAGCATGTTTTTTCCCTGCCAGTGAATCGTACAAAGATTTGTCAAGTGCATGAAGTTTGTATACGATAGCGACTTTCTTCTTGTAAAGTTCAATTGCAGTCTCACGGTTAATAAGGGAGCCATTTGTAAAAATCTTCGTCCGTAACCCCTGATCGACTGCAAAATCTAACAACGGGAAAAGATTTTCATCTAAAAAGGGTTCCCCCTGGCCTGGAATAATAAGCCACTTAGCACCTAGCGATTTAGCTTGCAAAACGATATCTTCGAGTTCATCGAGTGTCAGTTTATCTTCGGGGTCCTGCCCGGTATTCGTGGAACAATATTGACACCGGTAATTACATCTGCGTGTAAGAAAAATACTAAGTGAGTTAATTTTCATGAAACTTTTTGTTTGTCTGTTTTACAAGACAAAGGGCTTGCTATATAACGAGGTATAGGTTCGCGAGACTACATTCCATGCCGGCTATGCAAAGACATCTGAAACCATGCGATGTGTTTTCTCTATTACCTCAAAGTGTTAAATGTCGCTTTAATCAGTAGTTTTAGAGCAGCTATAGCTTCTCTATAGAATTTTCTCTTAAAGATCTCCTGAAGAATGAAAGAAGGCCTAAGATAAAAAGCCTTATTGCGCTTACTCAAGAGGGTAACAAGTTCATTTTTTGTAAAGTTTTATTCATAGATAGGTATCTCAAAATCTTTGACAGGGTTGGCTGCAAATTCTTGCCAGACATCCTTTTTAATCAATCCCTTCTTGATGGCATCGGCATAGACCTTTGTCGAAGAAAATGGCACCATTATGGTAAAGATAGCGTAGGTTGGCTTTATTTTCTTGGCAAATTTCTGTGTTTCTTTAATAATCTGCAGTGTATCTCCGGCACATCAAAATGACCAATTCCTCCGGTAACCCAGGAAACATCTGAACAGAAGCCATCAATCCTCAACCTGCTCTTTTCTTCATTCTTAATTTCCTGTAGTAATATTTTCTTATTCCCGCTATACAGAGAGCTATGTTGTGTAAAAATAAAAATGTATCTCCGATTCTTATCTTATTGAGGATTCTAATAATGCGAACAATGATCACCGGAGGCTTCTTGGGCCATTTGTACAATCTGTTAAATAGGCTATCGAATATCTTCTCAGGAATAAGGGGAAGTATTTCCATCCAGAACCAATAATTGTAATATTTTTTATGCTTATTGAAATAATCTTTACCTCCCATTTCGGCAGCGGATATACGAAAAGCCGTGAGGCCTTCACAAATACTTTGGTTGTCTTGTTCGCTCAGTATACCCTCTTTCAGTGCAAACTTCGTCATATCTGTATTGGGGAAATAGCCAAGCCAAAAAACACCTATAAAATTCGGTCTCAGTTTATTATAAAATAGGGCCGCCTTTTTATATGATTCTTCTTTTTCAAGAGGCATGTTCAAAATATGATCAAGGGAAAAAGTGAGATTGTATTTTCTTAGCAATCGCACAGCTTTAACATAATCTTTATTTTTCTCAGGTCTGTGTAGAATATTTGTCCTGTAGCTTTCGTCCACTGTTTGCACACCTATCTGTATATAAATACAGTTAGCCTCCTTTAACAGCCTGCAAATGTCTTCGGTTAGGAACCTGCTATGACTATTTATCTTAAAAGGCACATTAACCTCTCTGCTGTATTGCCTCAACAAATCTTTTAAATAATCTTCATCCCCCAATCCAAAAATAGCATCTGGAAAATGTATCTCTTTAATGTTATAATCTTTCTTTGCCTGAATTAATTCCCTTATGACATTATCTACGCTTCTCCTTCTGACATATTTTCTGTTTTTATAATACTTGTGTAGAACGTTATGTCTACAATATGAACATCCAAAGGGACACCCTCTGCCATGTAAGATGTAATAAATACGTTGTAAAGGCGGATTAATTTCATAGAAAAGATTTTTGTCAGGCAAGGGTAATGTGTCCAAATCCTCATTGATAAACAGCACCTTATTCTTGATAATTCTTTCTCCATCTTTTATCCATAAATTTGGAATTTGATAATTTAAGTCTTTCTTATTGATATTCTCAACGTACATTAGCAGAGGTAGTTCGCCCTCGCCTATACAGAGAGCATCTACCTCAGGTTTGCTAATAACAACTTCCGGACAAAGCGTAGGATGAGTGCCACCAAATATTACCCGCACATCAGAATTAAATTCTTTAACTAAATGCGCCTTTTTTAACGCCCATTGAAAATCATAGGTGGTTATGGAAAAAGCAGCGATATCGGGTTTAAATCTTTTTAAATGATCCAGCAAATAAGGAGTTGTATCAAAATGTTTAGATAGCCGTTCTATTTTCAAAAAAGAATTGTCAAAAGTTCTTGGGTCAAAAAATAACTCTACTTCATGGCCGTTTCGTTTTAAGTAAGACGATAAATATTCGACCCCCAAGCTTTCGAGATATGAATGAATAAACAATACATTCATGGCAACCTCTCATTCTTTATGCTTTCTTTCCTTTCCTTGTTACCAATGAGAATTCCCCGTTATGTTTCGGTATATAGCAGGTGTGCAGGGATATCTGAAATCACACGGCGCATTTTCCCCGCTTCCTTTGGAATGTACCCTTTACGTCGAACTTCAATTTTCTGATTTGGCCCCATCACGTCGATGATATGATTCCTGACCAGCCTAAGGGTGTGTTCGTTATAATCCCTGCCCGGCAGGATTTCAACAACGATATGATCATAGGCTTTCTGTCGGATGCGGTACTGCCCTACCCCACGGATACTGGCGATAACAAATATCAGAGGTGAAACTCGTTTACCACTCGCCGTGTAGAGCCAATCGTCCGAACGTCCATTCAATACCCGAATACGAGGGAACGAGCACCCGCAGGGACACGGCTCTTCTTCCGGTACTGTCACCATATCATCCAGTTCATAACGAATAAATGGCATTGCCAGAGAGTGAAGGTTCGTAATGACAAGTTTGCCTGATTCGCCGGGTTGGGATGGTCGTCCGTCCGTTTCTACTTCAACCAGGAAGCTATCTATGTTTATGTGGTAACCATCCCGATATTTACATTGCCATGCTATATCTCCCATCTCGACAGCTCCATAAATGTCACATAGTGGGCAATGGAAAGCATCTTCTATAATTTGACGATCTTCCAAAGTGAGGAGTTCTGCCGTTGTAAAAATCAGTCTGGGTTTGATGGGGCACATAGGCATAGCCGTGACTGCATCGGCGAGGAGAATCATGTTCGATGTATAGCTATAGATGACAGAAGGATTGATTTCAGACAACTTTCTTAACTGAAGGTCTGCTTCATCTCCTATGAAAACAAAGGCCTTGGAAAGGAATCCCAACTTCTGGAAAAAATATTCGAAATCGGATGAGTGACGGACGTCACTGATATGCGCGATCTTGTCACGGAATTTCATGCCATTATAAAACAAGATACGAAGGTGAAGAAGAGCACGGTAAATCCAGTCTTCTTTTGTGTAGTAGACGTCCAGCGGATGCCCGGAGGAACCGGAAGTTCTTCCTTTGACCAGTTGGCTTGGCTTATAGGGAACAGAGATGCAGTCAGATGGCGCAACGAGTTGAAGTATCCCTTTTTGCATCTTTGGAATATCTCGGATATTTTCAAAAGACTTGAGTGTCGACGGATGGAATCCCGCCTTCTTAAAATGACGTTGATAAAGCGGAACTCGACGCCATGCAAAATCTACGACATGACGGAAACTGTCCCATTGCTTCTGCTTGAGTTGAGAAAGAGGACGTTTCAAGTTGTTATGCAAATGCAGATACCGCAGTGGGGTCAATGCGTAGCTACTTATGCTGAGTTTTTTGATATACATGGTATTTTATGCTACAGGGAGCTTTTCCAAGCAGGGAATAGCAGGTTTCTAAATACTTGATTGTAGATAGGCCGTCTAACCGGTTCAGAGCACTGGGCGCAAACCGTGAAGAGGATTATACATTGGTCTGCCCCATTTTTTAGTCCATGTGTTATGAGAGTATTTCACACATCTTACCCTTGTCTTGAGTAAGGCCGTATCGAGATTAACACCGAAAGGAGTTCCCTTGCCATCGACTACTACCATCCTGAGCTTTTTATTCGGTCTCTAGAGCAAAACAGAAAAAGCAAATTCTCTGATCACGAATTCAATACCTATTGTTCGTTATTATACCAGGTCTGAAAAGACTTAATTGAAAATAGTGTAGCCGAGAAATTCCTAAGGGCATAGTCCATATTACGTGCCTCAATAACAGGCTGGCCTTGCAGAAGAAAAATTTTCCGTCCCGCTTGGTACGCTTCCGTCATGGTCACTCCTCCCGGCCGGGTTATAACCACTGCACACTTCTTCATGAGCAATTCTAATGAAGGCAGGCTTCTATACAAAACAACCTCATCACAGTTTGTATATTTTCGCTGCAAGCAGCAAAACAAACCTTCATTCGACCCGCAAACAACATGTAAACGAACCTCCGGACAGGCCTTGCGAATCTGTTGCACAGTCTTCTTGAGCGGGCCCAATCCCCAGGCCCCACCGGTAACCAGAACTTGATTTTTATCGCCAAAAATACTACACATCTTTGAGTATTCACTGCTGACCGGCAGATTGATGCGACAGTATTTTGGGCGTAGTGAATGCGGTATTTCTGCCGCCGGCACCGGCCCCAGCAACCGATCCAGCTGATCCTGGAAGAGGTACTTCCATCCGGGACTCAGCCGATAGTCCGTGACAACTCCCCAGAGCGAACACTGTACCTGTCGACGATGTTTTAAACTACTAATCCAGAAAGCAGCTCGATGGTTTGTCGCAATTACGGTGCTAATCTCGGACAACAGTAGGTTTTTTCTTAAAGTATCAAGGCCCTTATTTTCGAACAGTTTTTCTCTGGTTAATTTGAGCAAGTACAGAAACGGAAAACCATAAGTTAACTTCAGCATGAAAGGTGCCCGGCGACAAATCCAGTAATGGTGGCCGAAATTCGAACGTACCAGTTGCTTACTCAGTAATTCCTCAATAACCACATGATGCACACGCGGATCAACACCTGCCAGCCGTTCTTTCAGTGCTTCCCCAACACTGTAGTTACCCCCCCCGGCGCAGCTGCTAACGATCAAGATTGGGACCGTAGCTTGATATAGAACCCTCTCTTCATGCAGTTTATTCTCGACACCTGTATCTTGCGATAAAGTCACTGTCAACTCTTTGTAAAACGTTGGTACTCGTGCAGTGAAAAGCAGCGTTTGCAGACTGGAAAGCTGTGCTTCTGAAGAAAATGCCGCCACTTCTGTGCACGTTTGCTGTTCCAGACATCCAAAAAACTATGCTGCTTCACATTACCCACAATATAATCAGGCTGACTACCACAAAACGCAATATCACCGTTTGGTTGGAGCTGTGCAAAGACATAAGGATTCATACAGCTAAAGTTCTGCAGATCACAGCTGTCTCGCTCCGGCTCTAAATAGTAGCGCCTAAGGTCAAAGCCCGGCAATCCCGTCGGTGAGTAAATACGCAACTTAAACTTCCATCTGCTAGACATAATCGTTTCAAGCTGCCAGCTAATTTCCTCAAAGTTCATGTCACTCGTAAAGACTCGAACAAAACCCTCCCAGCCCACTTGGTCCTGTCCAAAGTTCTCCTGGTAAATACGGGTCGTGGCTGCACTCAATTCAGGCGTGGTATGCACGCACAATTGCAGACCCCATACATCAGGTTGTAGAACATCCTCAACAAAGTGAGCCATCTCTAAAAGCTTGTACTGATTTTCTTTAACAATGATTGTTTGTATTTGTACGACGGGCAGACCAATCCCCAACTCATCCCTTAGTTCCAGCAGGTGTCGAATTGAATCCACTGCCCGCTGATTAGAATCCTGTCGGTTGACCTGGCGTCGAATCACTTCTTTATCACAGGGGGCAGGAGCATCCAGGCTGAGGTAGATATAATCAAGCCCGGAACGTATAACCTCTTCAGCCTTATCTTGCAAGAGCGTTGAGTTAGTACTCATACTGGTAACCAGATGTCTGGAAGATGCATAGCGGATTAATTCCAAAGTATCTTTAGCTAACAACGGCTCCCCACCAGTAAAGTATATGTAAGGTTTAAATGAGCTTACCTCATCAAAGAAATCCTTGAAATCCTGTGTAGTCATTTCACGTCTGACAAATCGTTTTGGCCATTTCATAAACACGCCGTTCTCTCCCCACTGATTGCACATCAAACAGCGGAGATTGCAGTTATAAGTGGGGCGTACGGCAATCACGAGAGGTGGCGGCACTCTCTGTCCTGGGGGCGGAGGAATATTATCCCGCCGGGCCAGTTTCAACCGCATCATACTTGGAATCTTTTGTGGATCTCTCCATGCCATGCGAACCAGGTGACGGTAGTAGGAGGGGAAAATACGCTGCAACATAGAGTCTCACCTCACAGGCTTACGTTGAACCGGACTAATCCCGAAGAAGATGAGGAGGCATTCTCTGTCCTCAACTATCAGAAAAAGTTTTAGCTTTTTCGATTGTACCGCTTCATAGATTTCTTTGTGGTTAAAAGGCATCGTTATCGGAGAATTAATACCGAACCTTGTTTCTACAAACATCGGTAATAATCTCGATATTATCGCATATAGTTATGGACGCATTCTTCTTTCTCGATAAAACCAGTGTTGTTAACTCCTAAACGGCTCTGCTTCTTTATTATTATCGTTAAATAACCTGGACCAGTATTTGCTATGATGATAAAGGTCGAAAGTTTTTAGTCTCGACTTACTCGAGGCATAATGACTATCAAATTGAGTAACTCTACCAATAAAGAATACGACCCATACACACAGAATCATTCCGGAATCTCTACCTTTGAAATCACTGGCTTGTACTTGGTGCCACATCTTGGCTCTTGTAGTGACTCCCGGGAAGGATACTCCCTGACCAGTTTCATCTGTCCTCCAACAAGCCCACGCAGCTTATCGAAGAAAACTCTTTCAGTTGCCGGATTGAAACAGTTATCTTTTACGATCCTTACTCTCAGGGTGGAGATATCCTCTTGGATAATCTGAGCCCAGATCACCCCTTCAAGTATGCCGTAAAGGATAAAAACATTTGTAAGCAGTTTTCCATCGGGAGTGCTGATAATATCCTGGCGTCTTCCAATAATCTCTTTGCACAATGGGAGCTGCCGACCACACTCACAAATACGCCCACTACTATCCAGTTCAACCAAATCATTCACGTTGTAACGTAACAGGGGCATTGCATAGTTATAGATATTCGTTCCAATCACCGTTCCTGCCATGCCCTCTCGTCCAGATAGCTGCTCGTTCCTCTTGACCTCCAAAATGCCGTAGTCCGAATGAATATGATATTGCCCTGAAGGACACTGGGAAATTGCCGCCGTTCGCTCCATATGCCCATAAGAATCTATGATGCTGCAATGAAAGGCCTTCTCAATGTCTTTTCTTTGATGGGGAAGAAGTAGTTCTCCTGTAGTAAAGATGCATTTCATAGGTAAATCGGTCACGCCTTTCTTCTTCAATAGTATCGAAAACGCGTATAGCGTGGAAGGACATCCCTTCAAAAATCGACATCTTTTCTTCCTGATGGCTGAGACGAATAAATCAAGGTTCTTCATCGACAGATGCGCAGGATTCAGCAATAGCCTCCTCGTGAGACGTGAGTATTTAACTATCACATTCACTTCTGAGTCCAGAAAAGCATGTAGTGAAAAATCGGCAAAAGGCATCCCCAAACTGTATCCTGCCCAGGACCAATATCTCCAATAATAGCAAAATTCCAGTACCTTCGATGCCTTGTCAGAATAGAAGCTTACAGGCTCACCCGATGTTCCTGTTGTGCAACAAAGAGAAGGCGTATATCTCTTCACATTTCTTGCTGTTAATGCTTCGAAATTTCTCCGTACCATCTCTTTGGTAAGAGTCGGTATTTTTTTCAAGTCTTCAAGAGATTTGATGTCAGTTGGCTTTAAAGAAACAGAATCAAATAATCTTTTATAATAAGGGATATTATCATAACAATGCCTTACCATAGCTTTTAACCTTTTTAACTGATATTCTCTCATCTGTTCACGTGGAAACCATTGACTTTTCTCCATAAAGTTATGCAGTTTAGCTATAGTGAGAGGATGTGCAAAATTCCTGATCTTAAAATCGATTGACATTGATCGCTTATCCTGAAAATATACAGTACTATGATTGCTTGGCTATATGAATAGAAAAACTTACAGAACTGGCGGCCTGCCATGTAAAAACAAGCGCCAAACATATCGTTCTTTGACCGGCCTTTTTTCACCGACAACTATATCGCAGATTTGTTCTGCCAATCTCTTCGACAATTTCTTTTCCATATCTCACCATATTATGAAATTATGTATGTTGAAATCTTCCACTTCTAACACTTATCTTGAGATCATAAATGACAATATAGTTACCCTTTCACTTGTGCAATTATCTCTCTTCGATTAATCTCTCTCCTCTAATCCACAATGCTTTAGCTTCTGGGAGTCATGCCGGGTTTCGATGATCTCCTTACCGGACTTCATTACATCGTGAAGCCACGCATAGCTGAACTTGGCATTACGCCCGGAAAGTTTCAGATTGTTGAAACCTTCAAGGAAGGATATGGTTCTTCGGACAATCAAGTCAGCGTCTAAACTCAAAACAGGATAAGCATACTCCATGTTGTGAACCGCAACATCAATAATGTCATCGCGTTTCACCCAGTTAAGACAAACAAGTTTTTCCTGAACTTTCTTTACAAGCGTGCTGTCATCCATTGTTTCATAGATGTCGCCGGCTCCATATGGGATTTCAACAACTAAATTGGTCTTTCCCTGAGGGGACATATGTATGCACCTGTTTTTGGGTTCATAAACTCTGGTAAATAACGTCTCTCCATCCGGGAAGTACGTTGTTGCGGTCTGAGTTATGCACTCTTTATTCAGAAAGAAGGCAACAAGTTTGACGTTACGATACTGTAGTTTATCAACCAGAAGTCGTATGTTCTTCGGTGCAGGCGGATCCATCATATGAATGAAACGATCAAGTGGGAGGGTACTTACCACTTCATCAACGCCAATGACGTTCTTCTTATTAATCTCTAATGCCTGAATAGAACTATTGTTGTGAAATACTCTCGTAATTTTCGAATTGAGTGCTATATTCTGTCTGTTGAAGGATTGAGCCAATTTCTCTACGACGGTCCCTATTCCCATTCGAGGATAGGAGAATGCACCCTCCAAGTGCTTGGTCGCTGACCGTCTACCAAGCATGGCTTCCAGGAAAAACGAGCGTAAATTTAGTCCTTTCAAACGCTTGCCTGCAATGCTTGCAGACAACTGGTTACAGGGTAATCCCCAAAGTTTTTTCGTGTAATTTAGCAAAAACATGCTGGCAATAGTCTTGCCGTAGGTATGCAGGGCAAACTTCTCAAAGTTCACATTCGTTGCAGTATCACCAGCTAATCTGGAGCATACTATCTCAGCAGTTGCTTTGCAAAATCTTTTGAAACCCAAAGAACGCATCAAACTCAGAGGAGTGAGGGGGAAATTGATATTTCTACCATCGTAGTGAATTTGGCTCGGAACATCGATGAGTATCAACTGCTCACCCAGTAGCTGTTTAAACTCTCGCGTTACTTCAGGATTGCGATTGTGGAGGCGGTGTGCTCCGGAATCAAAATAAAAGTCTCCATATCTGAAAGTTGTGCAATTCCCACCGATTCGATCCTTTGCCTCATAGATCACAAATGGAATCCCCCTTTTTCTAGCATAGTATCCTACTGCCAGACCTGCTGGACCTGCACCAAGAATCGTGATCGGTTCTAAGCCGGCTTTCTTAGTGCTTTTCATCTTATTCTCTGAGTTACAATATGCCCCAACGCGAGGGATTGGATGAGCTGGCTCAGTTCCAAAGAAGGTCATTGACTTGTATGGTACTTTAGTTCGATAGGTCCAATGCCTGCGTTCTTCTGATACAGGCAGGTATGTCTCAATTTCTCTCGCTCTCAATACATCAACAACTGTATTCTCGCCATGTCGGCGAGTATGCAGCGCGCACTAAGCGCTTTTACAATGCGGGCAGGCATGGGTAACATACCGGTTAATTTTACCTGTACGAAAATTAAAAATACTGACATCCATCAAGAGAGATACGACGCCTAAAATCGCAAATACGCTTAACTAACCGGCTATTTGTTTTGTTCGACTGTCAAAGGTTATATCTTTGTTCAGCATATAATTGACTAATGACCCTGATGTGAATGAGATGCTTACAGCAGCTTTATAATCAACTTTGCATGATAAATTTAAAACGTAGAAACGGCACCCAATCCAATGCGGTGGTAATGACACCCACAAAAGTGCAGAAAATCGCCTGTCTAAACACCCGAGGATTAAATAGTACAAATAATCCGCTTAGAGATATATTTCCCGTTCAAGATGTGGTCACATTTTCGCAGAATTAAGACATAACGGCCAACATCACCTGCCACTAAGGAGCGAAGCGTAATAGTGGTCAGGCCGAGTGCATTGTTAGTGAATTATTCAGTGTTTTATAAGTCGCTCGGTGTCCTGAAGAAAAGCTTGATAAATAATATCTCGCTGGTTCATAGTGATTTTCAGCAGTAAAGGGTTCAAGAAACTTATCAGCCACTAAATCCTCTTTAACAAAGAAGGCATTTGCGCCGTTCAAAGTACAACCTACAAGACAATATCCATCAATATTTTCTTCTAAATACTTTAACGATGCGCCAAAACAATCATCTCCTTTCCATGTATATGACTCGTCGTAATCCATACAAAATGATATGGGAGGAGTAAACTTGGCATTATATTCAATAACGATAACTCTAGGATTAATACAGGATATCGCTTTAAGCACATGGTAATCATTTCCATCAATATCTATGGATAGAAGGTCAATTTCACTACCATCGATATTGCTAGAAATTATTTCATTAATATTGTCTCTCGTGATAAATGAATTGATAACTTTTAATTTTCCGCAGGTTATAATATTTCCTAAGTTATTATTTATCGCCTTCACTGACTTCCTTGATGCCTCTATCCATAAGCCATTCCAATCACTAAAAAGAAGAGCGTAAGTATTGTTTTCCAATCCATTACCGATTCCAAATTCGATAAATGTTTTGTTACTCGTCCCAATTCTTGAAAATATTTCTCTAATAATCCCATCCTCATCACCATTTGAATATATTTTATTCCCATATGCGATTAATGATTTTGGATCTTTATAACGTGCATCGGCTTTGATCCTTGCTATTTCACTATGTACAAATATCTCTGTTAAACCAGCTAATTTATAACAAGATCTAATAATATTCATGATTTTCTTATATAACATAAAGATTCCTCGTTTTGTTGTCAAAATTGATTCTCAGAGCGTCCTTTCTGCTTTCACCCATAAGGTTCTCCCATTTAGAATAGTCAAAACTGGCTTGAGTGGTCTCCATAATTTCTATACCATCAAATTCCTGTTCTTCTGTCACCTATCATTTGGGAAATCCGGGTTAGAATGATTATTTTGTGTTTATGAGTTTCTCCTATTGTTTTTATACTCCAATGCAGCAAATTTATAAGCTTTATAGCAGGGATGAAATGTATAACTTCAGTGTGGTTTTCCCGCACCTGCCCAAGATAGCTGGTAAAATACACCAATGATAGCCATGAAAAGTGAGGTGGAAAATAATATCATTGACATTAGCAGGACCGCTGAACCCTCGATGCCGTAAAGTTTAAGAATACTTACTAAGGTTACTTCTCTTACGCCTAAATTGGCAATTGATATTGGAATCTTTCCTAAAATATATATTATCGCAGGCAACCAAAAGAATACTCCTAAAGGTGCTACTATACTCGCCCCTTTGGCTGAAAGAATATACAAGACAATACTACCGGCGAAACTATTCATTATGGTAATAAATGCAATAACAAAATGAAATCGGTACCCAACTGTCTGAAAAACTGCAAGCTGCCCAAGTATCTCTTCACCTTTTTGCTGAACTCTTTCTGGCAAATACCTTAATATATGACCAAGCAAGCTAATAGCTTTTTCGCCTGTTCGGCGATTTAATAATAGTAAAGAAATAATAATTATAGTTATTGCCGACATTCCGCAAATGACAGGTAATAACCACTGGGTTTTAACATCCGGCAGCAATATTACTATAGGATTAGTAATTATTAATACAGCAAGTCCGGAAACCGCCATAACAATCATTACTGACAACTGGTTATACACCATGCTGCTTAGAACATTACACCCCTTTCGCGTATGTTTTTTGAGAATGTACCATTTAACTCCTGTACTCAGGGGACCGGGCATAAACATACTGTAAAAGAAGCTAACTGCGCTTGCGCCAAACAATATACAGGTGTTAACGCTGCAATCTTGTTTTCTTAAAATAAACCGCATTTTTTCTGAATTGACATAGAGCAGTATTATGGTCAGCATCCAGACAGGTATTAAATATTCCCATCTTGCCATCTTTAACTCTTGCCGGAATTGCTGAAAATCAATTTGGTCAAATACCCATAATAATGCTACAATTGTAAAGGATATTCTGAGTGAAAGCTTGATAAACAGTTTAGTACGACTGGTCATGTCACTCTTTCTTTGAGGCGGCTGTTCTTTTCTCCAAGGATTAGCACCCCCCTTAGGAAAGTGGTTTGTAATTTGTAAAGCTTGTGTAACAATTTATTTTTCGGAAATATCATTTCAAGACAGCCGAAAGGTAATCGTGATGCGATTGCAGAAATTACAAAGGACATCCTGCCCTTGATAGGTCCGCTCTGATAATCCCATTTAATATCCTTAAATCCGGCGCTGATTAAAAGCCCGTGTAATCTTTTCAACGTAGTTATATAGTTATGGCTGAAATCACTATGAAAGAAATGATTCCTCCAGTTTATATAATCAGGAGCGCAAATCACAAATCTTCCGCCCTGATTCAATAGTTCATATATTGCTCCTGTAAGTTGTAGTGCTGTTGTCATGGTGTCCATGTGCTCCATAACATGACTCATCACCACTATATCAAAACTTCTCCCTGTCTCAGGCATAGGTGGCACTATATTCCGCAGCACTTTTATCCCCTTTTGTTCAAGGCTATCGGCCATCTTCTGGTTTGGTTCAATAGCCCAATAATCAATACCTCTCCTAAGACAGATGTCGGAAAATTCCCCTCTTCCCGGCCCTATTTCGAGTACACTTGCCTTTTCTTCAATCTGCGCAAATTTAAAAACTTGGCTGGCTAAGCAAGTCTTAAGCCATTTACCAAATTTTGTAGAGTTATTTTGGCAATAATGAGCATAGAACTTGTTACCTTCTGTAGTTTTTGTCATAATAGCTTCAGAGGACAATTTTTGTAGCACAACTTCTATGGAATATTCGCCATCACTATGGGTAAGGCGTTCTGTGATTCTGTGACCCTGGTTGCAAATCTTAGCGTAAATTATCTCATGATTCGGGCACGTTTTCTTTATTAAAGTAATTACCCCAATTGTGTCGGGTGATTCGTCTCTATCAAGTAAAAAAAATGCTCGTGGCTTACATTCCAGCGGCTTGGTAATGTCTTCTTTTTTTCATACAGGTCTCTCTCTGGAAGATACAAAATCAGGTAGCCTCCGGACTTCAGGACACGCCACCAGTTCTGTATGGCAATCTGTGGTTCGAAAAGATGTTCTAATGTATGAGAGGAATAAACAAAATCAAATGCTTCATTTTTTAATCCGGCTAAGTATTGGGCATCTCCATCTTCAACATCAAATCCTTGGCAATTCTCAGTTAATAAATCCCCCCCATACCCTATATCCAGACCTTTTCCCCTGCAATATCTTTCGAAGAAACGCTCTTTAATTCGACGTGATTTGGCTTTGGTCGTTTCACCACACTTGCAGGGGCGTCTGATAATGCGATATTTGATCCTTCTTGTATTTATGGAAAACTTTTTTAGTAAGTGCAATAGACATTTTGGAATGTTCAATTGCAACAGTTTTTCCATATTCATACTATCTTTAATTATTCTTGCTAAAGTCATTTTTACCTTTAGCCATACTGGCTTTAACCGCTTCAAATACCGCCTCCGCAGATATCTGCTGTATATTGGAAATGTTGAAGTTCTTTCTCTCCGCTATTCTTCTGACTTTTTCGGACTCAATCGTTGGTATATATAAAATTGTGTGTTTAACTATATTTGTAAGTGGAACACGCAAACCTGGTTTGACAGGTCCAAACAACGCAATAGTTGGAGTGTTGACAGCAAAGCCTATGTGCATAGGACCTGAGTCGCAGCTAACAAGAATATCAAGACTATTTATGACACAGGTCAATTCTAAAACGGAAAGCTTGTTTACCAAATCCAGAATACCGGAAATAAAGTTGTGATTATAACTTTTTCCAAGCAATATAATTGTTCCCTTATGGCATTTTAGCCTATCGATAAATTGCTCAAAATGATTCCATTGGCGCCAGCACATTGCGGAGAACGGATGTATACCTATCCATGGACGAGGTAGAGAAGATGGCAGTGTTTTTTCCAAATCAATCTCAGGAACCTCAAAACCAAAATCCAACGGCTCAGTTGAACATCCTAATTCTCCAACCAGTTCTAATCCTAATCTTGTTGGATGACCCATACCTTTAACCTCAAAAACTTTGTTCGGCCTTAGCATCTTCATAAGAATTGTTCGTATCGGATTTGCAGCTAATATTATTGCTGTATCAAATCTCTTTTTCTTCAAGCTCCGAAACATCGGCCAGTAAGAGCCAAGAAAAAACCTTATCACACAAGGCCAGGAATATCTTTTAAGGGGAAAATCTATCACTTCATCCAGGTACGGCATACATTGACCTAATTCATCGGCACCGCGGGTATAATGAGCCAAAACAGCCAAATGGGCATCTGGAAATCTTACACGTAAAGACCTGATGACCGGTGCTGCCATAACCATATCTCCCAAACCGGCCGCAGGCATAATTAATATTCTTCCGACCTTTGAAATATTCATAATGACCGTCCGAACATCTAATGACAATTTATGACGACCATTTTTTAACTGCAACAACTTCCAGCCTGTCCCCCGAACAAAAAGGCCTTACTGAATTACGATTAGTTGTGATTAAAATTTTAGCCGATGCTTGTAAGAATGAGGATTTTTGACTATACTCAAAACAAATCCAATTTCACGATGTCACTGATGCATTGGAATGATTTATCGACCTAAGCGGTTTCAGAAAAGTTTTTTGATGTAATGAAAGGAATTTTGACGACGAATGGAGATGGAAGCAAAATAGTCAAGATGAAAGGATTCGCCCATGTCCGAACCCGTATTTGTGCCAAATCCGACCAAAACAGAACAGGCCGAAATAACTCGTTAATAAATGTCTGTCGTTCTTTATACGCTTCAATTGCTTCTCTGCTTAACTTTGCAATATCAGACTTGATGTTTGTGCCTTCTCGATTAGCGTAAACATAACCGCATTCATCGCAATGGAGAAGCTCGATTTTGTTAAGACTTATTTCGTTACTAATTCCACTTG
>SMTZ1_10001892_pt1 | contig 21127 bp, 27 predicted proteins | sample DeeMarSWOR136_30_FD_25667 | JGI IMG/M metagenome (IMG submission 25667) | reverse complement strand
GACACAATAAGCAAAGCAGTTCAAAGAATATGCCAAGAAATGCCTGTAGATAAAGTCGTCACCCTAACCAGATCAGGCTACACAGCTCGAATGATCTCAAGATTCAAGACTATTCAACCAATAATAGCCGTTACACCTAGCAAACGTGTCAAGAGGCAACTTGAACTTTCGTTCGGCGTCTACCCAGTGCACAGTGATTACCTTAAAGAGGATGACCATATTTTGGCCACTGCAAACAAACTTCATTCAATGGGCCTCATCCGCGACCAAGACACGATTCTTTTCACCGCAGCTTTCAGAACTTCCAAGCCACATTCGAGCAATCTGATTGAGATACATAACATCAAAGAACTTACACAGCTGACTGAAGCATAACAAACTACCTTTGCGAAGAGACTCTCTATGGTGTCTTAACAGCCGCAGTATAGCCTCCAACTTTGAAAGCTATATGGATAAGAGAACAAGAAACACAGTTATTTATGGAAACCCCGGCAAAGAGACTCTTACTCACAAATACACATTATCCACTATTATCTCTTTTCAATTCTAGGGGGAAACATTTGCACCCTTCTTTTTATAATTTTTATATTCTGGACCGAATTCTTTTCGCCTACGTAATGTACCCCTGCATTAAACTCACATGAGCATGTTGGAACGTTGATCTGGTGCATGGGATACCTAACATTTTGCATCGACTCTTTTTATTAGCTTTGTCATTTCCTCCTTAAGTTCGTCAAGTCTTTTTTTATCCCTCGCTTCTATTGATAAGCGGAGTATTGGCGATGTGTTTGACGCTCTGATCAGAGCCCACGAATCTGGAAAAACGATTTTGACGCCATCAATTGTGTCTATGTTTTCATACATTTCGATTGCTTTTTGTTTTATTTTGTTGATGACTTCAAACTTTGTTTGGTCAGAACAATCTATTTCAATTCTTTCGAAAAGTCTCGTCGGCAACTCTTTCACGACTTTTGATAGTTTCTGTCCCATTTTTGAGACTATTTCTGCCATGTACATACTGTTTATTATCGCGTCGTCAAACGAGAAGAACTTTGGAACGCATATATGTCCGGATTTCTCAACTCCAAAAACAGCGTTGTGCTTCTTGGTTTCCTGCACCAAAAACGTGTGGCCAACAGGTATCCGAAACACGTTTTCCCCATATTTCTTAACCTCATCCTCTATGATGTTTGAGCATTCTATGTTGGCCACGACAGAACCCGTTTGAGTTTTAATTATATCTCTGATGAAGAGAACCGCGCTTTGCTCGGTCATAATGACTTTGCCTGCGTCATCAACGAATATGGCTCTGTCCCCATCACCATCGAACGCTATTCCAAGATCTGCCTTCTCTTTCACAACTTTCTCGCAGAGAGCGGTCAAGGATTCTGGTTTCGGTTCAGGGTCCCTGTTCGAGAACGTTGGGTCAGGCCAATCAAACAAGAAACTCGCCTTAACACCGATTTTCTTCAGAATCTTCGGAACCAGCAGGCATGCGGCTCCGTTTCCGAAGTCGACGACGACGTTTATTCTCTCTGGCTTTATTCTTTCAGCCACGAAATTGGCGTACTCTTCATCCATTCCCTCGAGCTTTTTTGCTGATCCTGTGCCTGTTTTGAAATTTCCCGAGGAGCTGATCTTTCCCAGTTTTTTGTTCTCGTCTTCAAAGAAGCCAACTCCGTCTTGATGGAAGAATTTGACACCGTTCCACTCCGCCGGCAAATGAGACGCTGTTATGTACGCGGTCACGTCGTTTCTCATTCTCCAGTTCGCAAAGACGCAGAGACTCGCAGGACAGGTTCCGACCAGATTGGCGTTTGACCCCGTGTTTCTCAATCCTGAAACGAATGCTTCCTCGAGTCGAGCTCCATGCTCTCTGAAGTCTCTTCCAATCGTGAAGGTGCCGGGGCAATAGGTTCCGACCGCTTCACCGACTCTTTTCATAATCTCTTCTGTTAAGTCTTTACCATAAATTCCTCTTATGTCATAAGCTCTAAAGATGCCCATCTTCTATCACAACTCTTCCATTTGTACAGATATGATGTTCTCTATTAAAGACCCTTTTCTCATTAGTTATGCTTTCACATGCGTTTCCTGGGGTAGACAGTGGGTTTATAGTAATTCATCTGAATACTGAAAATCGAGATGAAAGGAATAGAGACAGGCCCCCTATTTCTTGTCTTTGCACGTTTCTTATTGTTTTTTGATCTCATATAGTTGTCTAGGAGGAAATCGGATGGAAAACTTGAATACAGCTTTTATGCGCGTACATAGACGAGACAAAAGATTAACGCAAGAAATCGAGATTCGGAGGATGCAGACTTAACGTGTAAGAGGCGATAACATGCACTATGGCATTTGGGCTTGTGCAACTGTCATACTTGTACTCATTTGGGTTCAAGTCTTGTGGTGGGGCTGGCCGGATTTGAACCGGTGGCCTTTCCCCGAAACCAAGTCTAAGCGTGGTTTCTACGGGTTTCTCTAGCTTTTTTAACCGCTCCAGAATTTCGTCATTCCACATTTGGGCGGTCCGCAAACCCGTTTGTTCTTCTGGAGCCCGTCGTCATACCTGGCTAGACTACAGCCCCACCTTAACCCAAAGACACAACAACAGAAAATATATGCATTACGTAACAAAGCTAAGAATTGTAGGAGTTGATGAGTGTCTGTTTTTTCTTATGAGTTAGCGATTTAATTGCCTTCTCTCTGTGCAAAGCTTCACCGCGCGTGCTAAACTTTTCTACGTAAACAACTTTCTTGGGTTTATGTATCCTTGTGTATCTGGAACCTATTCCTTCTTTATGTTGTCTGAAACGAGATTCCACATTTTTGGTATATCCTGTGTAGTAGCTTCCATCTTCGCAAAGGAGCATATAGACGTAGTAAGCCATTAAACATCGGTTTTTGTATGCATGAAAATGCTAAAAACATTTTTTATTCCAATTGGCAAAAAGAAGATGTCATGGTTATTAGATATTATGAGGCTCCAGACGTAAAACAGCTTGTTGACAAAATAGTGATGGACCTGAGGTTTACTCACATAGACCCTCAGTATGTTTACTGTTTTAGAAGCAGAGAGTCAAAATCAAGACGTACTGTAGCTAGAATCCACAGCTTGGAAAAGCTTTGGCAAAAAGCCTTGAGAACACAGCCGCGTTACTTAATTGAGGTCATAGCTGAAAGATATGATAGACTTTGTCAAACAGATCGCGAGAAAGTTTTAATCCATGAATTACTCCATATACCTAAAGGTTTTTCGGGAGGTTTCAGACCGCACAAAGGTTACATAAACAAGAAAACTATAGACAAACTTCATGAAGCGTATAAACGTCACACTTTTTAGTCTATTTGGTATTCTTCGCCTTCTTGTAGTAGCACTACTTTAGTTTTTGAGTTGGCTTCAACTTTCTTTTTAAACTCTTCTCGGTCCTTTTCCCAAGTATGCATAGCCATTGCTGTTTTTGGGTTGATTGCTATTGCGGCTTGGGCGGCTTCAGCATTGTCCATGGTGTATTTGTTTCCCGTTGGGAGCAGAGCTAAATCGATGTTCTTAAGCTGCTGCATTTCTGGGGTTAAGTCTGTGTCTCCTGCGTGATAGATTGTTTTGCCTTCGATTTTTATCAGATAGCCTACTCCGTATCCTTTAGGATGCCATGGCTTTCCAGAAGGTTTGAACCGCTTGATATTGTAAGCTTCAACTGCCTCAATCTTCACTCCATCGATTGTCGTTTCTTCACCAGGCTTGATGGTTCTTACGTTTCCGTCGATTCTTGAGGCACAGTTCTTGGGAGCAACCACTACAGTTTCTTTCTTTTGGTGCTTCTCGATCTTGGGAGGACTGCAGTGGTCACCATGGTTATGAGTCACAAGTATAATGTCTGCCTTTTCGGAGGTTTCAACTATCTTCCCATATTTCTTCAAGTCAACATAGATGATTTTGTCAGCAGTTCTGATCTGAAAGCTGGCGTGGCCAAGCCATTTAACATATATTACCATTCAAACATCAAAAGCAAAGTATCCATCCTTTACTATAAGCCTTGTGTGAAAGGAAAATGATTTTGCAGGGATCTCTCCAGTGTGGGGGCAAATCTCCCCAGACTTAATTTTCGGAATATTCTCCTTTGCGCAAACCTTTTTATACCTTCTTTGCTGTTTAATGGAGTTGTCACACAGATTTATGCTTGAATTATAGAAGCTTTTGAATCCTTCTGGAATAACATGAATTTTTGTGACAGGAGAAATGCAAAATGCAAATAGAATGCTTTAAAGACTTGCCGTTGAGCTCAAAAGTTATGAAAGGTATTGAAGAGCTTGGATTCGACAATCTTTTCCCAATCCAAGCTCAAGCGATAATTCCAATGCTTGAAGGCAAGGATGTTATTGGACAAGCAAAAACTGGAACAGGTAAGACTGCCGCTTTTGGAATTCCAATTATCGAGCGTCTAAACCCGAATGTTAGAAGTGTTCAAGGTTTAGTGTTGGATCCAACACGTGAACTTGCCATACAGGTTGCAGAGCACATAAGTCGATTAGGCAAGTATGCTTCATTCAAAGCCTTGCCGGTTTATGGGGGTGAATCCATACAAACCCAAATAGCGGCCTTTAAAAAAGGTGTCCAAATTGTTGTTGGCACGCCAGGGCGCATAATAGATCATCTGAAACGAGGAACCTTAAGTCTATCATCGGTAAAAATCGTCGTTCTCGACGAAGCTGATCGAATGCTTGATATGGGATTCATAGATGACATAGAATATATACTCTCAAACACGCCAAAAAATCGCCAGACAGCCCTCTTCTCAGCAACAATAGACCATACAGTAATGAATGTATGTAACCGATACATGAAGAATCCTGAGAAAATACTTGTGAGCAAAGACGAAATCGCTCCTTTACAGATAGACCAGCATTACATGATTGTGAACCCAGCGAATAAGTTTAGAATTCTATGCAATATTCTTGAGGAAAATCATATTGAACGCGCCATCATATTCTGCAGAACTCGCAAATATACAAGCATCTTAGCAGACAGATTAAGGCGACGAGGATATGACGCAAAGCCATTACATGCAGGGTTCACACAGTCACAAAGAAACTCCGTTGTCAACTCCTTCAGAAAAGGAGAACTGAAGTTGCTGGTCGCAACCGATATTGCTGCGAGAGGCCTAGACATTCAGGGAATAACACACATAATAAATTATGACATTCCATTAGATGCATTGGTTTATTTCCATAGAATCGGGCGAACAGCCAGAGTGGGAAGCGATGGAACTGCTATAACACTTGTGGGCTATGGAGAGATCACACAATTCAACAAGATAAAGGACTTGACAAAAACCACAATCGAAGAATTAGAACAAAGTACTCCAGTTTGGTGAGATCACAGTTGGGCAAAAGAAAGATCGTCAGTGAGGACTTCGGTAATATGGTACTCCCAGCTACGAGCGATGTATTAGGCATAGCTGTAAAGATGTTAGGCAACGACAGAATAATGGTGAAATGTCAAGACGGCCACACGAGGCTTTGCAGAATTCGAGGCAAAATGAAGAGGCGATTCTGGATTAGAGAAGGTGACATTGTATTGGTTTCTCCCTGGGACTTTCAATCAGACAAAAGAGGAGACATCTACTGGAGATACCGGAGAAACCAAGCTGAATGGTTAAGAGAAAAGGGCTACCTCACAATATAGAGGGTTTGAATGAGAAGTAAGATAAGATCTGTAAGGGGGCGCCCCAGAGGCATCCACCATTCACGTTTTGATATTAGAGTTCTTGAATACCTTGTAGAACTCTCTGCTAAACATAAAGTTCATAGAACTAAATTTTTAGGTGCAATTGTGGATGCTTGGAATAATGGAAAGGCCACATGCCAAGGGCTGACTATTACACTTCGCATGAAAAAAGAGGATCGTGCCATCTTTCTTATAACCCAAGGCTATATGGTTGTCGCTCAGTTTTCGATACCCAAACACATCCTTGAAAACACTAATCCCTTCAGCGGATTTGAATAGGTGAGTGAATAAGTCGGATATACTTCCTACTTTAGGAGCAAAAGGTAGGTTTAGACAAGTCAACTTGCCTTCTGCTCAGATACACGAGGATTAGAAGTCCTATAGAGTGACTGGTTTTTCGTTGTAATTAAAAATGGAGATGCGATTTGATTGCCGTATAGAGAAAATCGAGACCTCGTATACTGCTGAGAATGTTATTCTAGCCGCAGACCGCAAAGAAAATCTAGAAGATAATAAACTCACAAGCTTCATCTAAACTTTAAAATCCTTCCTTTCTTGTTCCTTGTTCAAACGCAGCAATCAAATAGTACAGGAAAACTTTTGCATCTATGTATTACTTTTCCAGTGCTTTTCTTATGTTTCGTAATTCTTCAAGCACCAACAGGTTAGCGTCTTCTGACGGTTTGGCTTCGGCTTCTGCTTCCACTGCTTCAGGCTTCAAACCCCCAACAAAGCCCATCACAACATCCTTCACTTCCTCAAAATTCTTTATCCCAAAAATCACCGCCTCAGCAACCTTCCCGCCCCCACTCCCACCAGCACTCGAGAAACCTGCAGTCTGAATAGAAACCTTACCCAACCCAAAACGCCTAGAAACTGGACCTTGAAAAATATTAACATTAGTAATTCGATTGTATGGAACAAAACTCTTATTCCTCCACCAAACACCTTTCATAACTACAACCTTATCACCATCAAGTACATACCTAATCGAAGAATGAAACCTCGGAATCCAATACAACGCAATTGCAACAACAACAAACAGCGGTGCAAAAAACCCCACAGCAAGCACAACCCCAGCCTCAAACGAAGACAACATAACCAAAGATACAATCAGAACCATCCACCAAACAAACCCCCCAAACAACACCATCACCAAATAAGCCCGATAAAGCCCCTTCAACCCAGCATCAGCACCAAACTCCTTAACTACACCCATACAAACGCCCTCCACAACAATAATGGGATAATCTCAGCTTTAACTCTTAGCCACTATTTCAGGTACAAATACAGTAACATACTATACAACATCATAAGAAACCCAACTACGACTACTTCAAAAGCCAAAACTAATTGCCAATTAATCATATACGAACAATAAAGCGAAACCAAGAACGCATACAACACCAAGCGAAAACTTAAAAAACCTCAAAACACCCACAAACAAGGGGTTGCCGGCCAAAGGGCGCGGGACCCACCCGATCCCATCCCGAACTCGGAAGTTAAACCGCGCTCCGTTTCCGGTATTAGTGTGGTCTTCGGCCATGTGAAGCCAGAAAAGCTGGCAGCCCCTTTCAGACATCCGTGAAAATCCCTAAGATTTATAACTTGGTGAATATAGTTTTCTGAAGTTGTGGCAAACTTGATACAACTAGAGACACTGCCAGCGCAAGGACTATTTCCAGGGCAAGATGCCCTAAGTTGGATATTTCAAATAATCTTCACACTGCTGTTCATAGTCTTTGTCTTTTACGGACAAAGAATACAAATGTACATCATGGTAAGAGAGATAGAAGGTTCTTTACTGCGTCTCAAATTTATACGAGACGAAGGACGTAAAATCGCAATAGAAACAATAAAAGAGATAGGAAAACCTGAAACAGATCCAGCCGAAAGAGTTGACCAGTTTCTAGAATATGTAACAATTCCTCCCGAAAGCATGGATCCCGCAGGTGTCGTGTGGAAGCTTGAACACATATTGGATGTACGAGAAACCCGCTTTAAAGACGAAGTAAAATTAATGGCACCTGCAGCCGATGAGACCAACATAAATAATCTGGAAAATACATTAGAAGCTGCTTCAGCATTAAACATAATCTACAAAGTTATTCGTCACTTTTATATCTTAGGAAAGAAAACCCTTAGCCTTTACATTATCATGCAAATTCAAATGATACTTCCATTGATAATGCGGGAGGCAGAAGCTTATGCAAGTGCCCTCAAAGCTTTTTCATATGGTCAACCCATAGGGGATGGTGCTGGCGCCCTTGTTGCAGCCAGACTAATGCACGGGCACAAAAAGAAGAAAGTCGAAAAAGACTGCGTTGTAGCTAAAGTTCCTCTAGAGGGAAGAACTGCTTATGTTATAAAGGCGGAAGGCCCCGGTGGAAATGTGGGAAAGCCAGGAGAGGCAATAAAGAGGGTTGTAGATGAGAATAATGGAAAAATCACGACAATAATTATGATAGATGCCGCGTTGAAGCTTGAAGGTGAAAAGCCTGGTGAAGTAGCTGAAGGGGTAGGCGCAGCCATAGGTGGTCCTGGAACAGAACAGTATAAAATCGAAGAAAGTATTCTGAAATACAAAATTCCTATAAACGCAGTAATTATCAAAGAAGACATTGGCGACGCTGTGTCACCAATGAGGAAAGAAATTTTTGAGGGAACCGAGGTTGCAGTTGAACGAGTCAAGCGAGTAATCAAAGAGAAAACGAAGGAAGGAGACACAGTAATAGTTGCTGGCATAGGGAACAGCATTGGAGTGGGGCAATGAAATGAGCGCAGAAATTGAAAAGCCTGAGAGAAAATTTTCTTCAATTGTACTCATCGTCATCATTGTTGTACTGGCCTTATCCTTAACTTCGTTATACCAAGCCTATGAATTGTTTCTGATGGATGACCCCACTATGGGATATTATTTGTTAATTGGTTTCATTGGATTAATTCTATCCACTTATATGCTGCTCCAAACTAGAAGACGCGTGCAAAAATTCACTTTAGAAACAAAACCTGTTACCACAACAATAATTTGTCCAAATTGTGATTTCAAAGAAGTTAGAAACTACGAACGAGGCGATTATATACTCAAGGAAATTGGACCATGTACAAAATGTGAAGGAACCAAAATGATTTCTGCAATATACCGTGAAATCCAAGAGAAGAGAAAAGAAGAGAAAGTCTTCACCTAAGTTAAAACTTCACACCCATCTTTTAGAACCAAAACGGTATGTTCTGCTTGGGCTACGGGTTTTCTACTTGCTTCTATGAAAACAGGATACGACATTAGACATTTAGAGTGTAGAAGTTCTTGAAACGCTTTAAAGTGTTGTTCTTGGGGCACAACCTTTTTCAGCCAACGTTCTGCGAAAGGTAAAGTTTTGAAGTTCGTTTCGATGTATTCAAGAAGGCGTTTAGCGTATAGACTTTTCAACGATTTGCGCTTCACAAACCTAAAAATCGTTTTTTCATCTTCGTCTTTTACTCTGCCAACTGCATTTGCAACTGTCACGAAGGGTTCGATTGCTACCACTTCACCTTCTCTTATCTTAGAGCCTAGAAAATGTGAAACATTAGGTATGGATTTCCCAGTATGGATTAAATATCGCCCAATTTGATGGCCAGTCAAGTTTGAGATTGGTTTGCATCCGTATGTTTTAATGGTTTTTTCAATTGCAGAACCAAGTTTCGATGTTGAAATGCCAGCATAAATTGTTTTCACTGCAACTTTCAAAGCCTCTTCAGCTGTTCGTACAAGGTTTTCATGCTCTGAACTGAAACGTATTGTAACTGCAGTGTCTGCAATGTATCCATCTAAGTGTACGCCAATGTCTACTTTTACAAGAGAGTTAAGTGGAATATTTTGCTTGTCATCTGGAGGCGATGTATAGTGAGCTGCAACTTCGTTTACAGAAACGTTGCACGGAAAAGCTGGCTTTCCCCCCTTTCCACGAATCAAATCTTCTGCTTTTTCACAAATCTCAATCAAAGGCATTTCTTCACGTACGAAGTGCTTCATTTCTTCTCGTACTTCTCTAGCAATCTTTCCAGCATGTTGATATTTTTTTAAGATATCGTTTGGCAGGCTCATGGCTTCTAAGCACTCCGTTTTCTTTAATCGGAAGAAGGTTAAAAGAGTTTAGACACGGAAGATGTTGAGTATCAAATAAGTTGGCAAAATAAGCCTTATTACAAATGTTGCCAGTAGTGGCTAAAACAGCCGACAAGTTTGTTGAGAAGAACGGTGAAAGGAGTCCTAAAGTGAAGGTTGTTGTATTAGCGCTAGGCAAGACGAATTTATTGTAGGACTAAAGAGACGGTTCGATCATCTTATCTGAAAGAGTGACGAATTTGTTTCCGCCAACATGGTAGATGAGCCTTGCCTTTCCAATATCAAATTCATCTTTGAAGCTATCCTCGTTTGCATATGCTTCTATTACTTCGCCGACAAAGATATCATGGTCACCTGTTGCAAAGGTTTGCTTTAGCTTGCATTCCAGATGAGCAACACATTCTTTGATTATTGATGTTTTAACGGCTTTGGCAGGTAAGGGTGTTAGTTTTGTTTCTTTGAATTTGTCATAGGTTTTTCCGCTACATCTGCCACAAAATAGAGTTTCTTTCACGATATCAATGGGCGGAACGTTTACAACAAATTCTTGTGTTTCTTTTATGAGTTTGTATGAGTGGCGGGTCGGTCTAACGCTCATAGCGATGAGGGGTGGATTAATTGAGGTAGGCATTGCCCAAGCTAATGTAATTATGTTTTCTTCACTGGCTTTGCCGCACGTTACTAATACAGTGTGCATTGGATGCAAAAATCTGTAGGCATTGGAAGGACGAGTCTTGACTTTCTTTATTCCCATGATGGAACCTCATATTAGCGTGTTATGAAGAATTCTTTGACGATGTCTTTAGCCTTTTCTCTTTTCTTCTGATGTTCCAAAAGGAATTTGGTCACTCTTTCTGTTAGTATTGTCTTACAGTCACCGCAGAGTATCTCTCCAGCTTTGCATTCCCTAACGAGTTCAGCAAGTTTTTCGTCGTTTTCTTCGAATAGATAGAGGAAGTATTGGTATATTGTGCAGACGTCAGGTTCGCCTCCCAGTCTTTTCTGTTCTTCAACTGTGGGCTTGCCGCCTGTAAATGCGTTCCAAATTTTGTTTTTAACGATTTTAGGATTGTCAGTTGTGAAGATGCATGTCTCTGGTTCTGAGGCACTCATTTTTCCACCCTTTCCAAGACCCGGAACAAAGCGGCAATGGATTTGTGCGGGTTTGTAATAGCCTAATTTAGGCGCTATGTCCCGAGTGACGCGCCAATATGGGTCTTGGTCGATAGCTGCTGGAATGAGGCTAGGCGTATTTTCGCCGGTAAGTTTTGCATGGATGAAGCAGGGAACTGCTTGGATTGCCGGCCAGAAAATCCATCCTATGTTTGTACTGTCTTGAAAACCGAACACAGCTTTCGCTGTTGAATAGGTAACGCGTTTTGCAACCTCTAGAGCGATGTCGTATAGAAGAGCTATGTCTTTGATGTCAAAAATAATGTACGTATTTTCTGGTTTAAATCCTAATGCAATGAGGTCTAAAGCGTTGTCGTAAGCGAATTTGGTTGTTTCTTTAAGTTTAAGGTCTTGTTCTATAACGAATTTTTCGTCGTCAGTCATCTGGAAATAAAGGCTTGTTTTGAATTTGTCTTGGAGGTACTTTGTGAAAATCCATGGAACAAGATGGCCTACGTGAACTGGACCTGAAGGCCCTCGACCAGTATACAAAACAAATTTCTTACCATTCTCGTAAAGGTCTAAAACAACATCCAGGTCTCGGTGGGAGAAAAACAGCTTTCGTCGAAGCTGAAGGTGAAGTTCTCCTACGTGTTTTTGAAGTCTTTTTAACAGCTTATCGGTGAGGGGTTGGGTGCCGAATTGGCGAATGAGTTTGTCGTAGTCGACTTTGCCTCTAACTTCCCATGGAGTTACAACCATCTCTTCCTCGTTTGGCATGATAACCATCGCTTGTTCGCTTTTTTCATAGTGAATTTGGGAACGCGTATTAAACTTTGTGTGTAGTACAAAAAGTGAGTGTGGAGAGTGTCTATGTTAAAGTAATACGATTGTTGAAAGCAGCATCTTCGGAATATGGTGTCTTAATTAGTAAGATTTAAATCTCAATATGCCATTATCTTTTTTGTGAACCCAAAAAAGGAGGGATAAAACCGAAATGAAAAGACTTCTTAAGAGCAGAAAAGCGCTAAGCCCTGTCGTCGCAGCAATCATACTAATCGCCGTAACAGTCGCAGTATCAATCGCTGTCGCAGCTTGGATGGGAGCACTAACATTCACGTTCATGGCAACAGAAGAGATCAACATCACAGATCTTTATTTCCCTACCGGAACTATACGTGCTACGGTGAAGAATACTGGGACATCCCCCGTAACCATAACTCAGTGTTGGATAAATGGTGCTGAGCAAACTATAACGTCATTCACTGTCAGTGCAAACTCGCAGTATCTGCTTAACGTAACGTATTCGTGGACTGCAGGCGATAACTACGAACTTAAGCTGATAAGCTCACAAGGAAACACATTCCTCAGATCAGAAAGAGCACCAACTTCCTAAACCACCACCCTTTGTTTGAGAATGGGGGTAGGGTAGAAGCACCCTTCTTCTTCCACCTCTTTGGAGGAATAAAAATGGTAATAGAATTAAAAGAATACGATTCAGCACAAGACATAGCAAGAACAATAGACGAAGAAATAAGCAGAACAAAAAGCATGCTCGGCGAATACCTACGTCGCCTTGACGAAATCCGAGCATTAGCTGAAAGATCAAAGAAAATTCGAGACGTAGTCTTCAAACTCGCTGGCAAGAAAGCAAACCAAGAAAACCTAGGCGAGATTTCAGTAGGTGGCTTAAACGTCGTCTTAGACGCCAACCCATTTCACGAATTGACAGCCATAGAAGAAGTTGTTCGAAGCCAACAAGACAGACTTTTGGTTTTGCAGAAGTCACGAGAAGCATTAAAATGGGTTGACCAAATAGGCGACACTGAAGGACTCAAATACCTCGTTTTGGAAAACGATGGAGTCCCTGATAGAATACTTTTCAAGATTTCATAGAAGTTCATGGAAGTGAAAAAGCATGGATAATGAGGCATACGCATTCGCCTTAAAGAACGCTCTTACCGAGATTCGAAACGTTTGCCCAGACGTACAATCTTCTTTCCTCTTTGACAAAGAAGCTACTTTAGTTGCAGGAGACGCTGAGACCCCTGAAACTACTTCAGAAAAGGTAATCGCATCTCTAGAAGGCATATTGGGGAAAGCTGACACGATTGGAGGCTTAAACTCTCTAGTTATTGAAGGAAGCAAAGGAAATGTCCACATATCTTGCGTTAACGACATGTACTTAACCATGATTGCCTCGAAAAACGCAGATATGAAATACCTAGAAACCGTCGCACGAGTATTAATTCCAACTGTTATCAAACTGCTTGACAATCTTGGCCCTGCCCCCCTCAGACACACAGCTCCCGCTCCCACTTTCTTGAAGCCTAAAATAGAAAAGGAACTAGTGGAAGAAATCGACGAAGAAGAGGAAGAAGGGGCTAAAGAAATCAAAAAGGAAGAAGAGCCTGAATTTGAATTACCATCCAATCAGTTAATAGTTGAGAGTTTTGGCGGGCTATTGGTTCGCAACGACACCGTGCAAATTAGTGAAGAGATTGTGTCGCAGTGGGAAGAACTTTTAGATGGCAAAGAAATAGAGTTTGTCGAAGTCGAGTCTTTCAACGGTAAAACCAGTCAATGCAAAGTCAAGATTGTAGATGATTCGAAGCTTGAAAACAAAGCAGTTATTCGCATTCCTGAAAAACTTTGTGAAACATTGGATGTTAGGAAGGGCGAATTGGTTAGGGTCAAGCCTGTAATTAGTTGATGGAGATAAGTTTTATGGTACCTAAAAAACGTAGATCACGCAAAGCAGCTTTGAAGAAAGAAGAGCAACCTGAAATTACACTTGACTTCTCAGAAGAGCAAGAAGCCAAAATAAGGGAAGTCGGAAGAAAAGCAGAAGCTTCAGTAAATACAATTGTGGAAGCGATAAAAAAGTTTGAGAAACACAGAGGTGAAACAATGTCGCTATCCGAAATTGAAGGCATAGGTTCAGCATATCAAAATATTTTAAAAGAACATGGGATAAATTCTGTCCAGACATTGATTCTAGCTGACCCTGATTATCTATCTGAAAAGACAAGATTTTCAGCAGAGACAATACTAGAATGGCAAGAAAAAGGCAAAAGGCTGACAGAGAAAGGTGAGAGGAAAGAAAGAACTGAAAAAGTGGAAGAAGCAGAAAAGGCTGAAAAGAATGATAGGCAAAGAGAAGACAGACTCTATTCGGGCAAAAAAATAAAACAAAACATCGAAGAGTTGAAGCAAAAAGAGGGTGTAATAGGGTATATCCTTAGAAATGCAAAGTCTGCAAGTATCGATTTGAAAGATCCAACTAAGGTCATTGATTATGCGGTTTTATCTTCTTCAGCTTTTGAAGCAAGTGAAAAACTCCGGAACACCTTTACACTGGGCGACATAAAACATGTGGTGATCGAAGGAAACTCAGTTAAGCTACTTTCTTTTATCGTTGGAGAAAATAAAGTTAGTGTTTTTATGGAGAAGAACGTCGACCACAAAAACCTCTATAAAGACTTGTTGGACTGAAACGGCTTATTCCATCTCTCCCTTTTTTAGTTCCTGGGGAAAATGGGATTGGAACGGAAAAGGGATTCTAGCTAATAGCCCCCTCCCCCCTTTCTTCTGTTCCTTCTCATCCCTTAAAGGTTATTGATAAAAAAGATTATGTTGGGAGTTATGAAGGTCTCTATCAGGGCTGCAATTGTGATTAGAATCAATGTTGTTATGTAAGCTTTTTTGAGTGGTTTTGATAGAGTGTTGAATGAAAGCTTAGTTGTTTTGAAGGAAGCTGATGTATCTTTTTTGGCTAGTGTAATGAACCTTTTGGGTGTCATTAGTGCTTTTAAGTAGTCTTTGAAGGTTGGGGTAATGGTTGGTTCTGGTAGGCTGCTGTTTTGTGTGGCTTTTCGTATAGCTTTCGTCCAGTAGATTATTGCGGTGAATTCGAGCCATCCATGGGGGAGAACTGCGGCGACTGCTGTTATTGGGGTCATGTTTAATGTTATTATTGCTGTTATGCTAATTATCAACCACATTGTTGTTACTGTAGCAGGTATGAGCCATGTTCTCTTGTGGAATACAGGATAGGCGACTACTACCGTAAAGAAGAGATAGGTTAGGCTAAAGGTGTTGTGGGCTGTAATTATAGCGAATGTGAGAGGATGGGAAAAACCTACTTTGTCGATTATTGGTGCATATAGATGGAGAAGGCTGTATTGAAAGAGTAGGTTCAGTATGTCCATTGGGTTCATGAAATTTTCGGTTAGCTTATTCTTGTAAGGCGATTTAGGAATTGCCTAATAGGGTATCGTAATTGTCAATACAATTTTTCTGGTGAGTTTTAGACTAAGTTAATATTTTATTGCCGTGTAAGAAAGTATGTTGTTTGAGCCGGGATGGCAGAGTGGATAATGCGCAGGCCTTGAGAGCCTGTGGCCTTGTTGGCCGCATGGGTTCGAATCCCATTCCCGGCGCCATTTTATGCAAAAGAAATGGATTACTTCTTTACAACAAGAACATCGCAGTGTGCATTGGAGACCACTTTTTTAGAAACGCTTCCCAAAAAGAAAGCGGCAGCGTTTCCTAAACCTCTACTTCCCACTACGATAAGGTCATAGTTTTCATGCTTGGCAGTATTAACTAAGGCTCTAGAAGGGTTAGAACCGAGAATCGCTGACAGTTCACAACTAATTTTCTCTTTTTCCAGATATTGCTTCGTCTTTTGTCTAATTTTTTTTGCCTCTTCTTCTTTTCCTTGGTTATAGACAATTATGACCTTCAAAAATCCTGAAAATCTCTTGGTAACATTAATAGCTTCTATAAGTGCCCACAGAGAATGGTCAGAGCCATCTATTCCAACAAGAATTCTCATGTTATCTTTCATTTTTATACACCAGATACTCGTGTTCGCCTTGAATTAATCTATTTTTTTAACCACTTTACTTTTTCTATTATACCTCGATGGTGTTTGCCTTCAGCCGCCTCCATGAGGTCTGGGTTCTTTCGTATTCCTTTAGCCAGAACTGGCGGAAAAGTGAGAGTTGTTATCAAACTCATTGCCACCAGAGCTGAATAGATTTCAAGGGGGATTAATCCATACTCAAACGCTATTAGAGCGATAACTAGCTCTGCAGCACCTCGGGAATTCATTGCCCACCCCACGTAGTAAAGCTGTTTCAAGCTCAAACTGGACAATGGCTTCACCATTAGAGTACCTATCATCTTTCCAACGAAGGCCATAATGACCGTAGCTGCCACCAAAGGGATATTGGAAAAGAGTGTACTTATATCAAATCTTATTCCAACGTTTGCAAAGAAGAAGGGAACAATAAACCCTAAAGCAACGAGCTTAATTTCAGTGAGTAAATCTCTTTTATGCTTTCTACTGATACCTCTCATAGAAATTTGCAAAAAGAAGCCACCTATGATGGCGCCAATTAAGTAGCCTACATTCAAAGATTCAGACAAAGCCGCAAGAACCAGAATAAAAATTATAACGATGGAAAAAAGTTCAGTTTCATCGCTGGTGTGAGTGTCCAGATGATGAAGCACTTTAGAAATTGCTTTGAACGATATGAACGCAATCACGATAAAAACCACCATTTCTAGGGGAACTCTAGCTAAATCTATAAAACTCCCTCCCTTCGCCATTATAACTACAAGGGCTAAGAAAAACACCTCGAAAACGTCGTCAATCGCACCAGCTGCAAGCATCACCGCCCCCAGTCTCGTGTTCAAGCTGTTCAAATCCATAAGCACCTTAACCTTAGTCCCTTCCGACGTAACCATTAAAGCACCACCGAAAATCAAAGCTGTCAAGAAACTATACTGCGGATACAAAACAGTGATGAAGCCAAAGCCAAGCAGAAATGGAATGATTGCTGAACTGATAGATATGAGGATTGAATCTCTCGAGGTTTCTTTAACCTTTTCAATGTCTATTTCCAACCCAGCCAAAAAAAGAAGGAGCAATATTCCAAGAGTCGCGAGGAAATCGATTATCAGCAGGGTCGGCGCGTCGCCGAAGAGAACATTCTCGAAAAGTGGAAGACCGAATAATATTCCCGCGAGAATCTGTCCTACGACTTGCGGCAGTCCCAATCTTTTAAAAAGCTCACCGAGTACAAAAGCCACAATCAGAATAATAGGTACGATAGCCAGTATCTGCATTATTAGTTCACCAAAAAATCTTTCTATGTTTTCTTGTCCTTTTCGTTAAAGTCGTTAGCTTTTGCTTCGTTTCGAACCCTTCTTATCGAACTATCGGGTAAAGACAGCAGCTATAAACTTTTCTTATAACACGAAGCGCTTATGCAGGTCTGAAGTTACCTAGATAGGAGGAAGACGCGCGCACCATGTGTACCTTTATTGTTTCATTTTGATTTTCTTATTGAACATGTCTATAGCATATTGTATAATTTTTCTTGCTTTTTCGGCATTTTCCCAAGCTTTGAAGTTAGCAAACTTGTGGGGTTCTAGTCTTTTGTAGGTTTCAAAGAATTCTTGATTTTCCTTTAATTTGTGTGGATGAACATCGCTTATATCATGTATTCCATTAAAGCGCGGGTCGCTTATTGGAACCGATAGTATTTTAGGGTCTTCTCCTTTTTCATCTTCCATTATCAATACTCCAATTGCCCTTGCCTTTATTATGCATCCAACTTCAGCAGGTTCATAGGAGAGGACCATTATGTCTAATGGATCGTTATCATCGAACCATGTATGAGGGACGAAACCGTATTCAACTGGAAAAACAACTGAAGAATGGAGAACTCGATCTAAGACGAAAGCGCCCCATTTCAAATTGTATTCGTATTTGTCTCTCGAGCCGCTGATGACTTCCACGACTACATTGATGATTTCTGGAGGTTTGTCTCCGGGTGGAATGTCACGCCAAAGATTCATACGAAACTCTTTCGTGATGAAGCCTTATATGTTTAATTATTCCCTCGAAATTCACCTTGTCAAAAGACTGATTATATCGATTTCTAAAAGGATTAACAGGACGCTTACCACCAAAGCCATTATAGTAAGATAGATTATATTTCTCTCCACTCTATGTATTAACCCTAAATCTTGTAGGTTAAGTATGCTATCAAGAGCGCCATTGTGGGAGTCTAGGAGAGAAAGCTCCCGAGAAATGTTATTAATTGGGTGATTTAGGGTTTCCCTGATTTCCTGAGAAGTTTGAATCATTGGGACTACACCCTCTTTTATGCTGAGCATTAACTCTCTCTGAGACCACAAAACTCTCTCTAAAGCAGATACAGAACGCTTTATCGCAAAAATATAATGACTTATTTTCTTGTCTGCTGGATTTTCGAGTGCCCTCTGCTCTGTTCTATCTATGCTTTCCCTAAGCGTCATGATAACATCAAGATTTGCGTTACTTATCTCATGAAATAGTCTACCCAGAATGAAAGACGAATTAATTGGTCCCTCACAAACCTTTCCGACACAATCTTCAAAGGTCTTCACTGCGTTCTTAACGAAAGAAGAAGAATTCTTGTCCCTTACAGTTAAAAACATCCCTTCTTTCATGAAAACATACATTGGAAGCGTTTCCAGTTTGTCTTTGAAAACTGGGTAGGGAACTGAAAAAAAGAGATATTGGTCTACTCTTTCGGGACGTGAAAAAGTCTTTTGCTCTTTTATATTCTTTATCACTTCAGCTCTACCTAACAGTCCAGTTATCACTTCGAACTCCTCGTTGGTAGGGTCCATGAAATCTGCCCAAAACCAATCTACCTCTTTACTAAGATTTTGCAGTTCTTGCACGGAACTGGCATCCTTTGCCTGCAACTCGTTAGATTCTGTAACTGTATAAACCCATATCACTCAGTTCCCATCCACTAAACATTGTTACAAGCCTAAAAACTGCTTATAAATTTGCTTTCACTCGAACCCTGCAATCAGTGGTGAACAAGGGACAAGACAAAACTATTCCAAGCCTAGAAGTAAAGCTTTGACATTCTTCCCCAGAACATTATAGTTGTAACCTCCTTCCAGAACAGCAAACACCTTCCCACCGCATTTCTCGTTCGCACATTCTTTGACAATCTGTCCAATACGCTTATAGTCTTCAGTTCTTAGTAAGCCGCCCCAATCAAGCTCATGTCCATCAAAACCAGCCGAAACAGCAATCATGTTGCTAGCTGTCTGAGTCTTTAAGAAGCATTTCAAATCGTCCAAATAACTTTTCCTATCGTTGCCCTCAACATGATAATACACTACCTCGGGCGTTGATGCGAAGAAGTTAGCGGTGCCGTCTCCGTAATGTAGGTCAATGTCTACAACCAAAGCCCTCTTAACACTGCCTTCTTTTCTGAGCTTTTCAACTGCAATAGCAACATTGTTGAAATAACAGAATCCCCAACTAGAACTTGGACCTGCATGATGCCCCGGAGGTCTGATTAAACCGAAAGCTGGTTCACCTTGCATAGCGAGTTCGGAAGCTTTAAGGGCTCCTCCAACAGCCAAAAGAGCGATTTCATAAGTCAAACCGTGCTGTTTCACCCAGTCAATGTGGCTTTGGGAATGCACCAGCTGCAAATCAGCTTCACTAGCAGATGTAGTTTCAACAAATTGAAAGAGCCCTTCTAACTCTCTTTTAATGCATTCAATAAACTACATACACAGTGTTTGCCTCTATAATAAGTAAGTAAATAATAAAAGAAACTTGTTGGCATGATGCCTAGTCATGCAGAAAGGAAAACTAAAGGCTTCTAAGATAGTTGCTGTTGTGGCAGTTTTTGCAGCTTTGAATGTGATTACTGACTCTTTTGGAGGTTTACCATCTTCCGGAGTTTGGTACAGTTGGAACTTCATAATCACTCCACTTACAGGAATCATATTGGGACCATTATTGGGATTCGCAGCTACTTTTTTCGGAGTAATGATCGGACATTACATATACTTTATTGAAGCCTTCGAATTCTTTTTCACAATAGGTGCCCCGATTGGAGCAGCAGTGTCAGGGCTGATGTTTAAGGGCAAATGGAAACCAGTGTTGATTTATTATGTAGCTCTATTTGCGCTCTATTTCGCTACACCAGTTGCTTGGCAGCTTCCCATTTGGGGAATGTGGGATACATACATCGCATTCATTCTCCTTATTCCCGCGATTGTTCTGATCAAGAAAGGTTTGTGGACACACGAGACAAAGAAGTTGCCCTTTATCCTTGCTATCGCCGCTTTTGCAGGGTTAGAGGCTGACGTGCTATTTCGAATTATCCTTCTTGTCCCAGGTCAGACATACAAGCTTTTTTTCGATGTGAAAGCTTTACAGCTCGTATGGGGTAGCGGCGCCATCATAACTCCAATTAAGGCTGTAATATCCAGCATAGCTACCGTGGCAATTGGACAACCCTTGATCAAATCGTTGAAAAAAGCAGATTTTTGGGTCCATCATTGAAGCTTCGGTTTTGCAAGTCTGTAAACACTGTTAGCTAATGTTTCTGCTTTTTTCGAGGCAATGCCTCTCGTTTTTCCTTCGATCACAATGGAGCAGAGGGGTTCACCTTCTTCTATGACGACTTCGGAAAAGGGAATATCGCGGAGTTCTGCAAAGGTGGCAAGATTTGGGATTGTTGAACGGTGATGAGCGTATAAAATTAGTCTGACACAATGGTTTGTCGCTTTTCGTTTTTGGAAGGATGGAATAATTCCTTTAATGCATGCTTTCATATGGGCGTTGATTAAGTTTATTCCAAGAATCCTTTCAACACACTCTAATGTTCCCTGAAAGCGGGGGTTTATTTCAACAACATAAGGTACGCTGTCTTCGGAAATCACTAAATCCATACCGTTTGATCCTAGGAGTTCGAAGTGAGAGGCGATTTTCTGTGCTATGTTGCTGCACGCTTCTATGAGTGTGTTGTTTGCAGAGAGTGGAACGATGTTTCCACAGTAGCCAAAAGGTTCCTTTTGACCAACCTCTTGAATTCCTGAAAGTTGTTCGTTTAGAGTCAAAACACGAGTTGTTTTTTTAGACGAAAGAAACGACACGCTTGCATCGGTGCCAGACAAAAATTCCTGAATCAAAACTCCCTGTGACGACGCCATGATTGGAGGGAAGACCGTTTCGATTTCATTCTTATCTTTTGCCTTTCTAATTCCCAAACCTCCAAGAGTTGCCAAAGGTTTCACTACGACAGGATAGCCGATGTCTTTGGCTGCCTGTTTTCCCTCTTCAAGGCTTCTTGTCAATG
>SMTZ1_10008209_pt1 | contig 21134 bp, 17 predicted proteins | sample DeeMarSWOR136_30_FD_25667 | JGI IMG/M metagenome (IMG submission 25667) | reverse complement strand
GGTTTCAACTGTAATTTTAGAAGTCCCAAAATCCAACAAGTTGTTGAAAAACTCCGAAACGCCTCCAAGAATTGATTAAAAAAAATTAATCCCCATATCCCCCTTGAACAATCAAAGGGGCCCTGTATAAGGTTGGCGCTTCGGAAAAGGGATGGTGGGCGATACAGGATTCGAACCTGTGACTTCTACCGTGTGAAGGTAGCACTCTACCGCTGAGTTAATCGCCCACGGCTCTTTATTTTTAGTCGATTTATCTGCGGATGTCAAATGTTCGTGATCAAGCTTGTACAGACTCAAAATTGTGAGCTGTGTTTCTGTGTTGACTGGATGGCCTGAGACTGATTTCAGTTTCATCCTGGTCCATTTTATGGAGCCTGCTCAAAAATCAAACGGATGTTGACAAGTGTACGCTTTCCGAATATAAATAGGATAATGGCTATTCGGAGATGCCCATACTGTAAAGCCATCATTGACGAAGGCTCTGAATATTGCTCTAACTGTGGGACTCAGCTTCTCTTTCCCGAGGACGAGTATGTCGAAGAAGAGATTCCTGGAGAAAAGATAGTTGATGAGGACATCCCAGAAGAAGACTTAGATTCGACTGAGGAAACAAATTCGTCCAGTAGTGAATCCTCAACAGGAAAACGCAAGAAAAGGGAGAAAGGGAAGATAGGTAAAGGGATCACTGAGGAAGAGATAGTTGCCGGGATGCAGGAGCTAAGCGAGCTGAATGAAAGGGATGAGAAAGACGAAGAGGAAATTCCCGAAGATCAAGAGAGGGAGAAACATGAGTTTGTAGAAGAGGAATCCGAAGATTATCAGGTAGAAGAACCCATTTATGAGGAAAGTGTTGTGGAACCTGATGAGGTGGTTTCTCCCGAGGAGGATACAGAGCAACCTCCCGAGGAGAAGGAAGAACAAAAATTTAAGACCGAAGATCTTGAGACAATCGTAGATCACGAGGAAAAAGAAAAAGCAGAGATCGAAAAATTCCTGAAATCACTCAAAGAAGAACGCGAGGAATGGGAGGGCGAGATTCCTCCCACAGATGAGTTCCCACCTTGGGCAGAGAAGATAAAAGAAGACCATCCAGGAGAAAAAGTAGCCGTTGAAATTGAAAAGGATGAGGAGGAGCAAAAAGCCGATCTTATCGAGCAGGAGGATAAAGACTATCCTGTCGAAGAAGCGTTGCAGCCTGAAGATGATAAAGTAGAAGATATTTTAGAAGAGGAAAGAGTTGAAGAAGAAGTCCTCGAAGAAGGAATAGAGCTCAAGGAAGAGCCAACCGAAGAAGAACCAGCCGAAGAGGAAGTTTCCATGCCTGATACCGGCATGGGATTACCTGAAGGTCTGGAGCAGGAAAGCCTTCCTTTTGAGACAAAGCCCGCTGAGGTGTATGAGGAAGAAGAAAAAAAATCCCCTTCCAGGTTATCGATCTGGTTAAAATCCCGAGCTTTTGATGTGCTTTTTATTGCAGCTTTTTGGATAGTAACCCTTCACATCGCTTCCCGTATGCTGTCGACCAACTTATTCCGTCTGATATCAGTATCAGCCCTAACTGTTTTCGCCCTTTATCTTGTTTTTCTAGCGGTGTATCTGTTCCTATTCTTCTTTTTTCTGGGACAGACATTGGGGGATCACCTTTTTGCTCAAGAGGAATAGGTCACTTCCTCTCCCAATTTGAAATTTATCCCCAGAAAACGCTCCCTCGCCAATTCATTTGAAGCCACTTCTTGAGGATTCCCTTCTACGAGTATCTCGCCCTCCTCAATTACATAGGCCCGATCTGTAATTTTGAATGTGTCCCTCACATTGTGGTCGGAAAGGACAATACCGATTCCCTTGTTCCTGAGTTTTATAAGGATCTTCTGAAGATCGATAATGGTCAAAGGGTCTATTCCGGTGAAGGGTTCGTCTAGTAAGAGAAACTTGGGATTCAGAATCAGAGAGCGGCAAATCTCCAGCTTTCGTCTTTCCCCTCCTGAGAGGCTGTAAGCTGGCTGTCGCGACAGCTCTTCCAATCCCAACTCTTCCAGCAGTTGTTTTGCTAATTTCTTCCGCTCCTTTTTTTTATTACCTTGAAGTTCCCAGACCAGCTTCAGGTTGTTTTCCACAGAGGTCTTGAGGAAGACTGAATCTTCTTGGGGAAGGTAAGTGATCCCCTGAATCGCCCGCTTGTGAGTTGAATATGGCGAAATCTCTTTATTATCCAGGTATATCGCGCCGCTATCGGGCTTGATGAGACCTGAGACCATCTGAAATGTTGTAGTCTTACCTGCGCCATTCCTACCCAATAGTCCTATAACCTCGCCGGAGCGAACCTCAAGATTCACCCCTTTCACCACCAGACGATTACCATAACTTTTCTTTAAGTTTTCGGCTCTGAGGACTGATCCAGACTGCTTCAGGACTTTCTCGATCAAAGGAAGTGCACCTTCCTCTGCTTCTGCCTCGTCGATATCTAAAGTGATTTTTTTTTCTTTTTTGCGGATTTTTCGATCTTCTTTTTCTAAGATTTCCAGGAGGTTGCTGTAAGCTTCCTCAATCTGTCTGAGGATTTCTTCTCGTTTTTCTGCTGAGAATTCCTCCGCAATCGGTGATATTGCAAACGATTCTGTGGAATACAATCTTTTCAGATGGAGGTATGATTTTTTTATCTCAACCAGGGAAGCATCGGGACCGAGCTCGAGGACTTCCAGGTATTTTTTATATTCTTGTCTCGACATAATCACTCTTCCCAGATTTTAATCTCGTTTCCAAGTAAAAGATTCTCTGTAAAAAGCTCTATTTCCGTGGCTAAGCGGGATTCTGGATGGTTTACCAGAAAGGGCTTATGATTTTGAGTCGAATGCCGGATGGAGTCGTTGAATTCCAAAAAACCTACATACTGCACATCGATTCCCAAGTATTTCATAAAGGTGCTTTTGATGGATGCTCCGAGATGAACATCTTGCATATCTCTTATTTTGTTCAGTATAAGATATATCTTAAAGCCGGAGAAGGCGTTCTTGATGATATTCCCGGTCTCTGGAAGTCCCATAAAGAAATCGATGAGTTCTCTGATGTTGCTGATCTTCTTTGCTTCTCTTTCGGCCCAGGTCTCTTGCGCCAGCCCTCGAAAGCCAGCGGCTCGCAGCGTTATCCTTAGTTTTCTGTAAATGGCGTTCTTCATGAACTGGTACAAATTCTCCACCGCAAGAGCCTCCGGTGTCAGTACGGCGATGCCCTTATCGGCGAATAAAAAAGTATCGAGAATGTTGTAGTGGCTGCCTCCTCCAACATCGATCAGAACGTACTGGGCATTCAATTTCTTGATGTGTCTGAAGAGCTTGAGCTTTTGGTAATACCGAATATTGTCAGCAGCAAGGGAGTGGATATCTCCAGCGATGAGACTGAGGTTCTCGATTCCTGTTTCTACCTTTACTTGCTCGAGAGGGGCTTTCGATTCGAAAAAATTTGTAAGAGATCGTTCCGGTTGTTTGATTCCGAAGATCGAATGGAGGTTGGCAGCGCCGATGTCTCCGTCGATAAGAACCACGTTTTTTTTTCGCTTTTTTGACAAATAGATTCCTAGACTGCTGGCGATGAAGGTTTTTCCTGTCCCGCCTTTGCCTCCACCGACGACCCATATTTTTGCTGTTTTTGTGTGCAGTTGCTTTTCCATTTTATGTAAATAGGCCTAATCTTTATTTTATCAAACATTATAAGAAATATATTACGGACGTCAAATTCGATTGTCCTTGTTTGGCTTTTTTACCTGAGCTACCATAGGGATTGAATGAAAAAGATTATCAGTGCTTCGCGGAGGACCGATCTGGTGGCCTTCTTTCCAGAATGGCTGGCTTCGGCTTTCAGGGAGGAAAAGGCAAAGGTTTATGGCCCATCTGGACATGTCTATGCTGTAAATTTGACTCCTGAAGCTGTGCATACAGTTGTGCTTTGGTCGAAAAATTTTGCGAATCTGCTCCAGAACCGAGCCGGCTTGATGGATGCTCTCGAAAAATATGACCAAGTCTATCTCCACTTCACGATAACAGGACTCGGAGGAACGTTCATCGAGCGTGGCGTTCCTTCCTGTCAAGCAGCCCTTGATCAGCTCGAGGATCTGGTCGGATTAGTTGGGGATCCCCGAAGGATAAGTGTTCGGTTCGACCCGGTGATCTATTGGAAGGAAGGAGGAAGGATTTGTACGAATCTTCGAGACTTCGAAAAAATTGCACCCAGTTTTGAGAAACTCGGGCTCAATGATATCCGTATCAGCTTTGCTCAATGGTACGGCAAAGCCAAGAGGAGAGCAGCCAAACACAGATTCTGCTTTGTGGATCCCCCAATAGAGAAGAAGCTGTCGGATGCCGATTACCTTGTTCGGATGGCAAAGAGATGGAGTTTGAATCTGTTCTCCTGCAGCCAGGACTTTCTCACAAAAGTCAATGGGATCCGTCCATCCTCCTGTATCGATGGTTCTCACCTTCAAAGCCTGCATCCAAACAGACCAACCCAGCGCCAGGAATGCCGCTGCACAGACTCAATAGATATCGGGAGCTATACACAGTTCTGCCCCCATTGTTGCCTCTATTGTTATGCCAATCCCAAAATTTAAAAGAGGTTTAGATTCCTACAGCTAATCTTTCTGCCAAGGCTGGCGGCAGTCCTGCACTAATAATTTTTTTCTGGGCTGCTTCTATGTTGTAGGGAAATCTGTAGAATTTGATTTTCTTGGTACCGGTGTCATATATAGCGCAGGCTGCGTGGGGATTCCTATCGCGAGGTTGACCAATCGAACCTGGATTTATAAGGTAACGCACATCTTTTTCGATTTTGATTTCGTTGCTTTCGCCTGTGAGGAATGTCCCATCAACGATGTGGTCTTTTTCCTCATAGATAAACGGAAAATGGGTGTGTCCGAAAAAACAAATTTGAGATGAGATATGAAGGAAGGCCTCCGAAGCATCGAAGTCCCCAAATATATAATGATCTTCATCAAAGGGAGCTCCATGGCAGATCATGATTTCCTTGGTGACCGTGAGTGGGCCTTGTTTCAATCTGCAGAGGAAATTGAAATTTTTCTTGGTTATATGATCTCGTGTCCAGTGGATCGCCGAAGCAGCTATTGGGTTGAATGTCTGCACTGTATCAAGACCGCAGACGGCTTTGTCGTGGTTTCCCCTTATCATCGAGATGGGCTTGAGATTGCCAATTTTCTGGATAATCTCATTCGGCGATGCACCGTATCCAACAAGGTCGCCGAGGAAAAGGTAATGATCGACTTTTCGTTTTTGAGCGAATTTTAGAAAGGCATTGAAGGCTTCGAGGTTGCCGTGGATATCGGTAAAGATGAGATACCTCATGGCTAATTTGCCCTTTTTTCAACAAATGTGTTGTACATCCTGTGGGCCCTGTAAGAACTTCTTACGAGAGGGCCGGCCTCTACTCCTTCAAATCCAAAGTCTAAAGCGATTTTTTTCAGCTGTTCAAATTCGAGCGGAGTATAGTATTTCGTCACATGAGCATTGTTATTTGTTGGCTGGAGATACTGTCCTATGGTGAGCAGATTGCAGCTTGCCCGGCGCAGATCGGAAAAGGTCTGCAGAATGTCTTTGTTCGTCTCGCCCAATCCGATCATCATACCAGATTTGGTGATGGCTCCGAATTCCTTGGCTCTTTTAAGCACCTTAAGCGTGACTTTATAATTTTCTTTTGGCCTCTTTATGGCTGGATAGAGAGATACTGGAACTTCCACGTTATGATTGAGAATGTCTGGCTGAGCGGCAATGACTGTCATTAATGCCTCATCGCTTCCTTTAAAGTCAGGAATCAGGACTTCGACCTTTACAGCGTCTATTTTTTTTCTAACGATTTTTATGGTTTCTGCGAAACAGGATGCCCCCCCGTCCGGCAGGTCGTCGCGGGTCACAGATGTGATCACCACATAGCGGAGGCCTAAAATTAAGGCTGCTTCAGCTACGCGGGATGCTTCGTCCTCAGATGGTGGGGAAGGGATTCCTTTTTTTACGGCACAGAAGGCACAGTTTCTTGTGCAAGTATCCCCTAGAATCAGGAAGGTCGCTGTTCTGTGGGTCCAACATTCAGAGATGTTCGGACATTTGGCACTCTGGCAGATGGTGTGGAGCTCTCCTCGCTTGAGAAGATTGGCGACAGAGAAGAAGTTTTGGTGAGAGGGGAACTTAACTTTCAGCCATGATGGCTTTTTTTTGGCTTGTAATTCTGACGAAGACAAAATCCTGCTTCTGCAATAAAAATAATAAGACTGATAAATATGTGTTTATTCTTATAAGGAAGTTCTAATAATATTCGAAATCTCTTTCTCTCTTCAGCCGTCTTCTCATGCGCTTTCGAGCCTGGGCTTCCTTCATCCTTCTTCTTTCGCCTGGCTTATAGTACACAGAATGTTTCTTGATTTCTTTGATGATAGCTTCTTGCTGGACTTTTCTCTTGAATCTCTTGAGTGCGCTTTCGAGTGATTCATTTTCTTCAACAACGACGAATGCCAAAAAAAATCACCTCCTTATAAGAATGATGAGTGAGTTTATCGAATTCCCAGATCAATGTCAAGCATCGATTTAGCCGTAGGGGCGTCCATGCCTTCTGAAAGGGGTGGGTGTATGCACAAAAATAAGAAGGTATACATTCGAGATGTATTTGTAGAATTAAGTTGGTAAGAATTTTATAATTTTTATCTCATAATTTTTTTGGGAGAAAATTCTGATGAAACAATCATTAAAGTTAAAAAAAACATGGGCAACCTTTGCTGTTCTTCTGTTTCTTGCCTCCTCGGCTGGGCCGAGTGATGTCAATGCCAAGATAGACAAGCTTTTTGTTCGATGGGATAGGGATGATTCTCCGGGTTGTGCTCTTGCCGTCGTAAAAGATGGCCAAATTGTCTACAAGAAGGGTTATGGGATGGCAAATTTGGAGCTTGACGTGCCGATTGGGCCTGATTCGGTCTTTTACATCGGGTCAGTATCGAAACAGTTTGTTGCTTTTTGTATCGCTTTGCTTGCTGAACAGGGCAAGCTGTCTCTCGACGATGATATCCGGAAGCATTTGCCCGAGATGCCGGATTATGGATTGCCGATAACTGTTCGGCACCTTGTTCACCACACAGGAGGGATCCGCGATTATCTAGAGCTGGAGGATATCGCCGGCATTCCCTTTGGCACCTATCACGAACAGGCTGCTCTCAACCTGATATTTCGTCAGAAGGAACTCAATTTCAGTCCTGGTGAGGAGAATTCATACAGCAATTCTGGGTATTTCCTGCTGGGAGTCATTGTCAAGAGGGTGAGCGGAAAAAGCTTGCGGGAGTTTGCTTATGAAAACATCTTTAAACCCCTGAATATGAAAAATTCTCGATTTCACGATGATTATACGGAGCTTATAGACAAAAGGGCTACAGGTTATTATGACAGAGGGAAGGCGGGATACAGAAATTTTATTTCTACATTCGATTGTGTAGGATCTGGAGGACTGTTTACATCTGTTGAGGACCTCTTTCTCTGGGATCAGAACTTCTATCATCATAGAGTCGGTAGAAAAGATATGATCGATCTGATGCATAAGCAGGGAGTCCTGAACGATGGCACAAAATTGGATTATGCCTTTGGGCTTGTCGTTGGAAAGTATAAAGGATTGAGAATCGTCGAACATGGTGGCAGTCTCGGCGGATACAGAGCAGATCTGCTCCGGTTTCCCGACCAACGGTTCTCTGTGATTATTCTTTCAAATTTAAGCAGCTTTGATCCGTCTAGACTTGCGCGTCAAGTTGCAGATATTTACCTGACTGATGAGTTCAAGGAAGACCAAACAATGCCAACAAGAAAACCAGGGGAAAAGCCTGAAACTATCGATGTCCCGAAAGAGATACTTCTGGAATATGAGGGGCGATTCTATAGCGAGGAAATACTGGCTGGTTTTGAGATAGCCTTAAGAGAAGGACGTTTATATGTGAGGCGTGGTGAAGAAATGGGCTTATCTCTGCGCGCCGTCTCAAAGGATAAATTCCGGGCTAGAAGTTGGACGATTCAGTTCATCCGTGATGCACAGAAGCAAATCTCTGGATTTCGCTTGAGTTCTGGACGGGTCCGCAACCTCCTCTTCGAAAGATAGAATCTATTTTTTTGCACGGTAGCGGATTTGGCCGCCGACGATGGTGTACATGACTTTGGTGTTCAGTATCTCTTTAGGATCGATTTCGAGTATGTCTTTATCCAGAACGGTAAAGTCTCCATATTTGCCCACTTCGATCGAGCCGAGGACATCCTCTTGAAAAGCCCCATATGCAGCCCAGATGGTGAATCCTTTGATGGCTTCATCGATCGTCATTCGCTGTTCGGGATGCCATCCGCCTTCGGGCCAGCCGGATGGATCTTGCCGTGTTATAGCCGCATAAATCCCCAACAGGGGATTGTTCGATTCGACAGGGAAATCAGATCCACAGGGAATAACCAGTCCAGCATCGAGAAACCACCGCCAGGCATAGCCCCCTTTGGCTCGTTCCTGACCGATCCTGTCTTCCACAAAATACATATCTGAAGTGCAGTGTGTGGGCTGCATCGAGGGGATGATTCCCAGCGATGCGAATTTTTCGACATCCTGAGACTCGATGATCTGGGCATGTTCGATGCGGAAACGGTGGTTAGGTTTGGGTTTCTCTTGCAAGGCCTTTTCGTATGCCCCGAGGCACAGGCGGTTTCCCCGAATTCCGATACAATGGGTATTAACACCCATGTCTGCTTCCAGAGCAGCTTTGGAGATTTCATAGATGTATTCAGAAGTGATCCTTAGGAGACCGGAGTTATTGGGATCGTCTTCGTAAGGTTTAAAAAAAGCAGCTCCTCTTGAACCGAGTGCGCCATCGAAAAACAGTTTGATGCTTCGGACCGAAAGCAGATGATGACCGTACTCTTCGATGCGATTTTTTTTAAAATAATCCACAAGATCCAAATCCAAGGGGAGGTCCTTTTCTTCTCCCAGCATGGCATAAATGCGCATGTTGAGTTGGCTCCGGTCAATAAGATTTTTGTATAGATTAATGTGTTTAGATCCGATTCCTGCCTCATGAACACCAGTCAGGCCGACCGAAAGGCAGCTTCTGACCGCTCTGAGAAATTTTTGTTTGAATTGTTCATCTGAATCCGCAGGGATATGATCCGATACCAAGTTCATCGCCCTGTTGACCAGAACTCCAGTGGGTTCGCCGTTTTCGTCGCGAATGATGAAACCGCCCACAGGATCGTGTGTATCCTTGGTGATGCCAGCGATCTCCAAAGCCCTTTGGTTGGCAAACGCCGCATTCCCATCGATCCTGTTGAGATACACAGGATTATCAGGAGATACCTCACTCAGGGGAATATGCACGGGAAAGGATCTATCCTCCCAGTCGTTTTGATCCCAGCGGCCGCCGACAATCCATTCTCCAGGCTCGCTGGTTTGGACTCTTGCTGCCACTCTGTCGATGATCTCTTGATAGCTTGTGGTTCCTGTGACGTTTAAGGTTGTAAGTTCATCTCCTAGGCTGTGGATATGCGCATGGGCGTCAGTCAGTCCTGGGAGCACAAGCTTTCCGCTGCAGTCAATGATATCAGTGCTGGGCAGGATGTATTTTTCGACTTCTTTATTGCTGCCGACAAATATGATCTTATCTCCCCGGACAGCTACGGCTTCGTGGATGGAAAAATTTTCATCCACCGTTGCAACTTTGCCTCCCCGTAGAACCAGATCAGCAGGACTTGGCCTTCCACAGGATATTGCAATTATTGTAAATGTCATCAAAATCAGGATAGGAACCAATTTCAGGTATCTCATCGTTGCTCCTTGGATCCATTTTTTAAAAGATATATTGTTAAAATATTTGATATGAATTGTGCTGTTAATGAATTTTATGTTCATTCTTTGTGTCCAGTCACCGTAGATATCTAATCCAATTTTTATTGACAAAAGGATAACAGTTAAAAATGAAAAAGGCAATAATCTTAGGGATTTGTTGTTTTCAAGATGTGGATTTGGTATGTTTTGGTCGTGAAGACCATTTTTCTCAGGAAAGGATTAGAAATAAGTCATGTCTGAGATTCGGAAAAAGACTATTGAGGGACTGAAAGTAGGGGATAGATTTATTGTTTCCAGGACCTTCCTGGAGCAGGACGTCATTGATTTTGCGGATATGACCAGGGACTATAATCCGGTTCATTTTGATGAGCGGTTTACACGGGAGAAAAACCTTCGAGGACGGATTTGTCATGGATTGCTGGTGGGAAGCCTGGTCACGGAAATTGGGGGGCAGATCGGATTTTATGCCTCAAAATTAGACTTCCGGTTCAGGAGGCCTGTCTATTTTGGAGAAACCATCACCTGCACTCTGACAATTTCTGCTCGAAACGAGAGAAATCTTGCTGAAGCCAAGGCAGTGTATCGTAATACAGAGGGGGAGATTGTCCTGGAAGCGTTTTTACTGGGTTATGTTCCCAGTCAGCAAGAAAGAGAGATTCTTAGAGTTATTATGGAAGATATGAAATAAACCGGGTGTTGAATAATTCAGGGAAATAATTTGGGGACAATAATTTGGGGACAGTATACGCGATCACCAAATTAATATTGTCTCCATGGGGATCAGTAATTGAATACCCTCTCACCTAAATAATTAAGGAGTCGAGTATACTGTCCCCGAATTAAAAGAGAGCTTTGAAGAAGCATTCCGACCATAATGCCAACAAAGACTCCCCAACCTGCTTTCAGTGCTTCATATGCTTTTTTCCCGGCTAAAATTTCACCGAGCAGTGCTCCTAGGAAGGCACCAATAATTATGCCAAGAGGGGGGACGTAGATGATACCCAGGAGCATCCCGATGATAGCTCCCCAAAATCCGTATCTGGTGGCTCCGAACTTTTTGGCTCCTACCGCTGGCAGCAGGTAATCGAGGGCTTGAACTACAACAGTCAGCACACCCATCGCAATCAGAAATCTGATCGAAAAAGGCTCCCATTTCTTGGCAGTAGACAAACAGATGAGGGCTAAGAAACTGAAGGGGGGTCCAGCGATTCCTGGAATGATGCATCCGATGATTCCGATGATGATAAAAATAACACCGAGAAAGATGAGTATAGGCATAATTCAGTGAGATCGAGGCAGGTCTGCCCCTTTTCCCCTCAAAGGCTGTGCGTCATACGCTTTTCATAATCCCCGGGGCACCTGCCTGCCTCGATTATTGTTTCTTCTCTTCTTCCTTTTCCCAAGCCATTATCCCTTTTTTCATCCAATCCGGAGCTGGAGCGCCTTTGAGATGATGGTCGAAAAATTCCTGCATCCGACGCGTCCAGTCTATCTGATTCACCCTTTTACGTAAACCATGCTCTTCGCCGTTGTAGTTGAACATATAGGCTTCCTTCCCGAGGCGACGAAGGGCCATGATATATTCGATACCCTGATACCAGGGAACAGCACCATCCTGGTCGTTGTGGATCATGAGAATAGGGGTTTGGACTTTGTCAGCCCAAAAGAGAGGGGAATTCTCGATGTACCGGAAGGGCACTTCCCAGAGGCTAGCTCCCTGGCGGCTTTGAGTGCGTTCATACTGGAATTGACGCACCATTCCGCTTCCCCATCGGATACCTCCGTAGGCGCTGGTCATGTTCGAGACAGGAGCTCCGGCTTCAACAGCGGCAAAGATGTTTGTCTGCGTGATCATGTAGGCAACCTGATAACCTCCCCAGGAATGTCCCTGGATTCCAACAACCTTGGGATCGATATAGCCTTCTCGTACCAGCATCTGAATTCCTGGCAATACGCATTTCAAGGCATCTCTCCCCGGGTATCCTGTGCCGTATTCGATATCCGGCATCCAAAGGATGTAGCCGTTGCTCGCATAATAGGAGGGATTAACTGAAGTACCAGGTGATGGATGACGGAAACGGTGGTACTCATAATTGTGAAGGGTTTCATAGATATAGACCATCAGGGGATATTTCTTCTTGGGATCGAAATTCTCCGGCTTGATCAGGATGCCTTTGAGGGACATCCCGTCTGCACTTAGAAAATCCCGCAATTCTTCTTTGCCCCATATAAAAGGATCTGTCTGTTTGCCGAGATCAGTGATTTTTTGAGGTCTCTTTAAGTCCAGATCACTTACCCAAAGGTCTGGATATTCTTCGAAGCTCTCCTGTGTAAAGAGTAAAACATCCGCCTTCTCAGCTTTTTGAATGCGATAGCCAAGGGATTTATCGATAATTATGAGGTTTTCTGGAGGTTTTGTTCCTTCGACTCGATCTCGGAAAAATCCCTGGGCCATGGTTTGCTGGTTGGTGGCGCGGAGGAGCATCGGCTTTTTGGGATCGATGGTGCGCTCCTCGGGATCGAGCCTCACATACCGGTAGGATAGATCCATGTCTCGACCGAATCTCTCAGTGATCCTCCGGGCATCTGAACCATCCGGTTTGATCTCCCAGATGTCGTAACGATCGTAGATGAGGACGGACTCGTCATTATCTGTCCAGCCAGCGATTCCGTAAGGATAAGCAGGGTTTGGCGTATCCCAGTCCTCTTGCTCAAAGCTTACTCCGAGTCCCTCTGTGATGTTTTCGGTCGATTTGCTGGATATATCATACATATACCAATTTCCATCTTCGAACCAACCGACGTATTTTCCATTGGGAGAAGGATAGGCTCGGGCATAGACTTTCTTTTTAACCAGCGTTTTTTCGCCGCTTTTAGGATCAATCACATAGACGTCATAATACCAGCCGTCGTAGGAGACCAGCTTTGTATAGGGAAGAATCGTCTGGGACCAGGCGATCGTACCATTCCGTGAAAGGCTGACATCTGGGATGTCCTCATCCGCTAATTTGACGAACTTTTCAGAATCTATATGATAGACCGATTCCCAGGTGTTATCTCGGACTTCCTTAGCCATCTTTATCTGTTGAGGCTGGGGATAAGGGTCATTCCAGTGCCAGAGGTCAAATTTGGCTTTTTCCTCTTCTTCTCCCTCGTCCTCATCTTTCTTCGACTCTGGAATTTCTTTAATTCCGAACATCACAACCTTTCCTTCCTCAGAGAATGTTATATCGGATTTATCGCTGACAGCCATGCCTTCGGGAAAATCAGGCGTGGATGTGTGCGAAACCCAAAGGGCTGCCTCTTCGTCTCCCAGCTTCCATCCATATAGATTGAAAGTAGACTCATCGGCTTCCTGATCATCCCTGTCAGTCACGAAAGCAAGCACAGTCTCTTCCTTGTCCATGGCCCATTTGGTGTATTTGCCTTTTCCAGCTAGTAGGGGAGTGCTAAATTCGCTCCCTGGCTGTATCCTGTAAACGCCGTCAGTTTCAGGATTTTCTTTGCTCGAGACAGTGAACAAAAGATTTTTTCCGTCCTTTGTGAAGCGATATTTGAAGACATCCCCAAAGGTGGTTTCACTTCCATCTTTCAAGGAGCGCAGAACAAAAGGTGTCCCATAATCCTCCTTTTTCTTTTTTTCTTTTTCCTTTTCTTTTTCACCCTTTTTTTCCTCTTTTTTCTCTTCTTTCTTCTCTTCAGCCTCTGCTTCCTCTTTTTTGTCTTTCTCCTCTTCGTCCTTGGTTGGAGCTTCCTTCAGATAAGCTACCCATCCTCCCGCTTCTTTAGGCACGGCAAAGCTTTTCACCCTCTCTAGTACGGTCACATTCCCATCCGAAAGATCCATGATCCCGAGCTTTTTCTTGAGTTTGTCCTCTTCTTCTTTATCGGGTTTCTTTTCTTCCCCTTCCTCTTTTTTTTTCTTGGCTTTTTTGTCTTCCTCAACTTCTGCTTTTGAAGGGGAAATCAGGAAAACCACATGTTTTGTATCATAGCTGAATTGGGGATTGGCAGCGCGTTCTGAGTCAGTTCCCTCTCCTGTATACCCGATAGAGTAGCGGAATTCCTTGGGTGTCTTTACTTCTCTGACAACAAGCTCTCCATCTCTGTCCTGAGGAACTTCTAGATAAAGGATCCATTTTCCATCTACTGATATAGCAGGAGATGCGATCGATTTCCAGGAATCATAGTCATCGTGGGTCAAAGAACGTTTCGACGGCTGTTGCTGGGACTGAACAGCAAGCGATGGAGCTGTATATATCAGCGTGGACACAAATAAAAACAATACAAATATTCTTAAGACTTTATGCATGGTTGCTCCTCCTGAAAGAATTTTGTCATTGGGAGTAGAGAAAGATTATCAATTCAGACGTAAAATTGCAATATCGATTATTCCATGTAGAGGACTTCATAAACTTCGCGTATGGGGGGTGTAATGAAATATTTCAAGAATTTGACCAACTGTTCCTGGAAGAAGCGGCTGTGTTCTGTCTCGAGCAGGTCTTCTTCGGTTTCCCATATTGTTACGAAGATACAGTTACCTGTCTTGCGGTCTCCTAGGAAAAAAGCTCCTTTGTGACCCTTTCTTTCCTTGCATAGAGGAACTACCTGTTCTTTAAAAAGTTTAGAAGCTTCGTCTATTTTATCGAGGTTGGTTTGAGTCCTGAGCATCCTTGCAAACATTGCGTCTCCCTCCTTGCTTAATCAAGGAAGAGCATAACAACTCGTAAGAAAAAATGCAAGATGTACCTTTGTGCATGAACTCCTTTTCTCTAAGCTAAAAAAATGATACAAGAAACATGAATCATGACCGATATCGATCAGGTTATCATCCTTTTCTATCTCTGTTCACTCATTGTGCTGGGGCTGTTTCTTAGACGAAGGGCGAGTCAAAGCATTCAGACTTACTTCCTTGGCGGACGCAGGATTCCCTGGTGGGTTTTAGGAATATCAGGGACGACTTCTTTTCTTGATATGACTGGAACTATGATCATTGCTTCTTTCTTCTATATAGTAGGTGTTAAGGGGATTTTGGTTGAGTTGCGTGGAGGTGTAGCTCTTATCCTGGCTTTCCTTATGGTCTTCATGGGCAAATGGTACAGCCGCTCCAAGGTTATGACAACGGCCGAGTGGATGGAGTTTCGGTTTGGATCAGGAAAGCAGGGGGATGCAGCACGGCTTCTGAATGCTGTTGTCAATATTGTCAACACTGTGGCCATGGTAGGTTATTTCTTTGTCGGAACCGGAAAGTTTCTATCCCTTTTCCTCCCATTCTCTCCGCGCGTCTGCTCTCTGATCATGATCTCTGTGTGTCTGTTCTATACAGCCATGAGCGGTCTTATCGGAGTAGTCTACACAGATCTCCTGCAGGCTGTGCTGATCGTTTTTGCCACGGTATATGTATCGATCAAGGCGTTTTTAACCATCGATGCAGCGAAACTTCAAACCATTGCTCCTGCCGGGTGGACCGACATCACGCCCAGATGGTTTGTCGAGATGCCCTCAGGATATGAGATTTATCATCTTTCGGACTTTCTGTGATGTTTTTCTTCTTGAAGGTCATGATCGAAGGCTTTGCCGGTCAGCAGGCGATGGTGGCCCAGAGATATTTTGCATCCCCATCTGATCGGGATAGCGGTCGGCTTTCGGCTCTATGGACATTCTGCCTTTCTTTTCGCTGGCCCTTCATCATGGGGATCGCTGTATTAGGGCTGTATTTAGGGGATAAGGTTAGTGAGCCGGAAATGGTTCTGCCTGTGGTTTTGGCCACACTCATCCCAGCCGGGATCAAGGGTTTAGTCATCGCAGCCCTCGTTGCGGCAGCCATGTCTACGTTTGACTCGACGATCAATGCCGGGGCTTCTTATCTGGTGAAAGATGTCTATGAGAAATTTATCAATCCGCGAGCTTCTGAGAAGCGCTTGATTAAAGCCAGCTATGCCTCTTCGATTCTCATCGTGGTTTTGGGAGTACTGATCGGTGCAGTTACTCCATCCATCAATGCCCTATGGGGTTGGATCACCATGAGTCTAGGAGCAGGGATGATGCTGCCTCTGTTGCTCCGCTGGTACTGGTGGAGGTTTAATGGATATGGCTATGCCATTGGCACAGCAATTGGAACATTCGGCGCCATACTGCAGAAAATCTTTATGTCTTCGCTTCCTGAATGGACAGCCTTTGTGATTGTAGGAGGTGCTGCCATCCTGGGAATGCTCATCGGAACATACGGTTTTCCTCCTGCAGATAAAGAAGTACTCGACAAATTCTACAACATTACCAAGCCCATAGGCTTCTGGAAGCCTGTGACCTTGATGATGAAAGCCCAAACTGTAAGATCGATCAAAAGGGAGAATCACCGCGACCTGTTCGCTCTGGTTTTCGCTATCCCTTGGCAAATGTCTCTGTTTCTGACTCCGATTCATGCTGTGATCCATGAATGGAATCGGTTTTCCCTTTTTCTCTCACTGTTTCTTCTGAGCAGTATCGGACTCTACTTCACCTGGTATCGCTTTTTAAAAGGGGAGAATGATCAAAATAATCGCACTCGTTAAGATGCCCAGACATTTTTTTATAATCATGGAATGATATTTCTCCGACGATAATATCATTTCCTGACCAAAAGGAGGAGATAATGAGAAAAATATTAGAATTGCTCGATGCGGAGTATATCGTCAACAGCATCACAGCGTTCTTGCCAGATCTGCTTGCGGCGCTGGCTATCCTTTTTGTATTCTGGCTGGGCTACCGCATCTCCCGCAAACCTCTTAGACTCATCCTGCAGCGGGCGAATTTCCACGAAAATCTCATCAAACTTTTGATCGACAATCTCTACAAATCGATTCTTTTGTTTTTCAGTATCGTCATGGCTGGAGGACAGATCGGGATCAATGTGGGAGCCATGCTGGCAGGTTTTGGGGTAGCTGGGATTGCTATCGGATTTGCAGCCCAGGATTCCCTGGCCAACACCATAGCAGGATTTTTGATTTTCTGGGATAAACCTTTTGAGTTGGGAGATTGGATTAATGTCGCGGAGCAATATGGCCAGGTGACACATATTACTCTTCGCAGCACAAGGATCAGAACTCTTAATAACACCTATGTCGTCCTTCCTAACAAGAGCATTATTGAGCAAGTCCTGGTCAATCACTCTAAGCATGGTGCCACGCGAATCGAAGTGCCTGTCGGCATCGCCTACAAAGAAAACATTCCGGATGCCCGCAAGGTGATTCTGAAGAGAATTGAGGAGATAGAGACAATACTGAAGGATCCGGCTCCGGATGTTGTGGTGACCCAACTGGGATCTTCGAGCGTAGATATGATCGTCAGGATTTGGATTGAGGACGCAAAAGATGAGAAGCCTGTTTTTTATAGAGTGATGGAGGAAAGTAAGTTGGCTTTAGATGCCGCAGGGATCGAGATTCCCTTTCATCATCTCCAGCTGTTCATCGAAAATGTCGAAGATCGAGTGTGGGACAAAGCACAGCAGTTGAGCGGTAACATTTTAGCCGGAAATGAAGCGTGATTGTGTGAAGAGAATCGGCATAAGAATATCAATTCATGAGAAAAAATGCAATGTGACACAGCTTGCTATAATGGTTTTTGAATACATTTAAAAGCTCTACCTAGGACAATAGAGGCAGGACATGAGGAAGTCTTGAGTTTTATTGAAAATCATGACTTGATGAGAAGGGGCCTCGGCTACATCGATGTGCATCTGTAATTTATTCGGAGGGGATATTAAAAATTCTGAGTATCTAATCCCTTTGTCCGCTAGCGCAGCCTGGCGAGCCTGCGTCTGGCATCTTCGACCTCAGTCATGTCTTCTATGGCATCCCTCCATAGGTCGAGGAAGCTTTGGTAATTGTCTTTGGCCAGTTGTCCCCAGCCTCTCTGATCATTGATTTTACCCAGCCAGTAGTAGCTCTTGGCATAGATGTCTCCATAGTCGAGCCTGCCGATAGTCAATGCTTGGATTTTTCCGTATTCCTCCTGGGCCTCATCTAGATCTCCTGACCTGAAATAAGCTTGTGCCAAGGAATCGAAGAATAGAGCACGGTCATTCCCCACGAGCCAGGGATGTCGGTAATATTGGTGTGGCAATAAAGAAATAGCTTGGTCGAGATACTTTATTGCCTGGGGATAATTTTTCCGTTCAAGCTCAATCATACCTATCAGATGATTGAAGTATCTGATCTCTTTTCTATTAAGACCTGTATCGATCTGTCTTTTAAGTTCGTCGGCTGTTCTTCGCGCCTCGGTCAACGCATTCATGGCTACTTGAACGAGGCCTTTAAAATACAAAACCCTTCTTTGCAAGTCTAATCTTTCCCCTCCGACATCTGTTTGCAAGGCGTCATTACAGACATTCAGTGCTTCCTGGTAACGACCAGATTTCATGGTTATGTAGGCTAAAAAGGAAGAAAGCCACATTTTCCATGGATTTTCTCCCAGATTCACGGCAACTTGAAGTCCTTGTGTGGCTTGGGCGATCGCGTCATCTAATTTTCCTTGGGAGAGGTATAAACCTGCCAGGTTGTCCCAACCGAATATGCGTGCGACTTCTTCTTCTTTAGTCAATAGACTTCTGTATTGATTCTCTGCAGCTGTAAAATTTCCCTGACTGTGATAGATATCCCCTTTGATCCAGAGCGCATGATAGTGTGTCGGATCGAGAGCGATTGCCCTATCCGCCTCGACGTGGGCAAACTCGTACTGTCTCTGACAGAGATAATTGATGGCATAGTCACCGTGTACCCAGGGTGAGTCTCCTATTTCATCCAGGAACAGTTCAAGAATTTGTCCGGCTCTCTCATACATCCCCTTTGCCATATAAACTTCTGCAAGATTAACATAGAAGAAATCTCTGTGATATCTGTTCTGGATGCACACCTCGAAACGTTCAGTGGCTTTATCCCATTCCTCGATGCTCTTGTATAAGAGTCCAAGCCGATTATTTGCGTCTCCATCTTCTGGATAGAGCGCCAGCAGATTGTTGTAGGCTTCGATGGCTTTATCAAATGTACTCTCTGTTAATCTGTAATATTCTCCTTGGATTTGGTAGAGTTCTCTCTCGGACACTCGGTCCGATAATTCGAAGGCTCTTCGAAAATAGTCTCTTGCAACAGAGCTGTATCCCATATTGTTATATGCACTTCCGAGCGATTCATAGGCCATGGCGAACTCGGGATCGATTTCAGTCGCTCTTTCTAAAGCCACAATGGCCTGGTCATTCTCGTTCTGTCGAAAGTATTCCACCCCTTCGGTAAAATATCTCAATGCTTCGGGAGAGCCAGTGTAGATTCTCTCTACTTGTCTGTCTATATCAGCGGCTATCACATCATCGGCAAGTCTGAAGTTGGCTTTGATCCTCCGTGTCAGCTCGTCAACCATCGAGTAGAAGCTTCTTTCTCCACTGCCTTCCACGCTGTCTGAGGCGATAAGCTCACCAGTCCGGGCATCCTGGAGGGTGACGTTGAGCCTGAACCGATCTCCTGCTCTGGTGAAGTTTCCTATGAGTACATTTTCAACGCTTCCCCTTCTGGAAATATCGCTCAAGACATCATAAGAATATACCTGGGCATCGAGTTGGTCGAGCTGACTGAGGATGTCGAATATGCGCTCGCTGCTGAGCACTCTGAGAAATTTGGATTGGGATAGGTCTGTGATCAGTAAATCGGTAATGGCCGTTCTCCAGTGGTCTAGGCTTGGGTTTCCGGTGTTGTTCTTGAAATAGAGGATGGCAAGAGAGGGCTTGTCTGTGGGGATTTGAGCTGCTCCTCCTCTTGACCAAGGCCTCCAAATCACTAGTATCAGTGCTACTGCTAAAACAGCTAAGGCTGCAACAAGAGTTGGGAAAAGGAATTTCGGCAGCCTGAGGGGAGCAGTCAATGCTTTCAAAGTAAACGGTCTTCGGACCTTCGCGACTTTTTTTGTATCTCGGATAGAATCCTCTATCTTCACCAGCTCAGAATGCAATTCTTCTGCGTTCTTGTACCGGTGTTCTTTTCTCTTTTCCAGGCACTTCAGGATAAGAGCGCTCAAGACTTCTGGAATCTGCGGATTCAGGAGCTTAGGATCTTTAGGGATTTCTTCTACATGCTTGATAGAAACCATAATGGGTGTATCGCCTGTAAATGGCACTTGCCCTGTGATCATCTCATACAGGATTACGCCGAGCGAATAGATATCGGAACGATGGTCGACTCCCTTGTCTTGAGCGTGTTCAGGGGACATGTATTCGGGTGTTCCGATCAATCGTCCTGATTCTGTGATCCCCTTAGCTTCGAGTGAAAGGGCTATGCCAAAATCCAGTATACGGGCATTTCCTTCTCTGTCGATCATGATGTTGCCGGGCTTAAGGTCTCTGTGCACGACACCGAGTCTGTGGGCCTCGGCGAGACCTTCGGAAATTTGTTTGGCAATCGAAACAGCGGTTTCTATGCTGAGCTGTTTGGTCATTTTGATCATGCCCTGGAGGTCTTCACCGGGAATGTATTCCATGGTGATGTAATGGGTTCCTGACTCTTCGGCAATGTGGTACATGCGGCAGACGTTTTTATGAGAAATCTTGCGGGCAAGCTTCAATTCGTTGCTGAAGCGCTGGATGGTTATCTTGTCACGGGAGATTTCGGGTCTGAGGATTTTTAAGGCTACTTCTTGGTGGATCTTGGTATCGAGAACCCTGAAAAGGCGGCCCATACCTCCTTTGCCGAGTTCCTCTATGATTTCGTATCTTTTGGCAAAGACAGCCCCTCTGGAAAGTCCTCTGACAGGCGTAGGCAGGGGTTGCGTTGGAAGTTCTGCTTCTTTGGGAGAGGGTGTGGGAAGCTGTGCCCCGCAGTTCCCGCAGAAGTGGGCATTTTCGGGATTGTCTGTGTTGCATTTAGGACACTTCATTTTCTTTATCCGTCCCCTCGAATCATCGCAAAAAGCATATCAACAGATGAGAAAAAAAGCAAGAGAACGCTGTTTTAACAGTAAATGCATCGTGGAAAAATTCTCAATATTTAGCCTCATCAATACGACTAAATCTAACGGTGAATCAATGTTATTTATAGCGATTCTTTTGTTAGCTCCTCTCCTCATCGGGTATTTTCTGGTCTTTTTGAAGGTAGAAGCCATTTATGATTTCACAGAAGATTTTTACGATTGGCTTATCAGAAAAAGTAGAAATATCCGTTCTGGGAGAAGCAAATTCTCGAATATCTCAAGATTCACTTTGGAGCCAATCTATTCTTTGCTCATTTCCATAAACGATTTGACCAGAAATATGGACAATATCGGAGCAA
>SMTZ1_10006349_pt1 | contig 21134 bp, 18 predicted proteins | sample DeeMarSWOR136_30_FD_25667 | JGI IMG/M metagenome (IMG submission 25667) | reverse complement strand
TAAACGATGGTGAAGATGGCAATGAGCTCGATCATCCTGATCTGCGGGATGCTCAAAGCTGCCGAAACCTTTTCCTTCGTATCCTGGTAAACGACCATTTCCTTTCCCTACCCAACAGATTCAGACAGGACGTGCTCCTCTTGCGAAACTGGAACGGTGATCGTCACGGTTGTCCCTTCCCCTCGTTTGCTCTTGATATGTATCTCGCCCTTCATGATCATGACGATACTCTTCACTAACGCAAGACCGAGCCCCAGTCCGGGAGCATCTTCAACACCACCCATACGGTAAAACGGGTTGAATATCTTATCGAGTTCCTCCTCCGGTATACCGTCACCCTGGTCTTCGACGCTGATGATGAGCAGCTTCTCCTTCGACGTTCCGCGCCTTTCCTGCTGCAACGAACCCGTGACTATGATTGGTTTCGAATTTCCACCGTGCTTGATGGCGTTCGAGATAAGGTTCTCGAGGACGAGCTCGAAGCCCTTCCGTCTGAGCAGCAGCGGCGGGAGACCGCTGTCCACTGCGTTTACAATCGAGCCGGCCTTCTCGCCGAATCTCGCTCTCACTCTATCGACGAGGCGCGTCACATCCACCTGTTCAAGGTCAATGACCTGTTCGACCTTGCTGTCGAATCGAATCAGCTGCACGAATGCATCGACCAGCTCTTTGAGACGAGCCACCGCTTCTCTCACCTTCTCGAAGTACCGGCACTCCTTCTCCCCGATCTTTCCCTCAAGGACATTCTCGAGTGCCTCGATGTAACCGTTGATCGATGTCAGGGGTTTGATGAACTCGTGACCCACGATCAGACGGGCCGAATCGAAGATGATCTTGTACTTGTCTATCTCATCACGCAGTTCTTGAAGCTCCTTTTGAGCATCAAGAATAACGCCATCGAGCCTTGTATCATTCTTCGTTTTCATGACTCTGGAATCTCCACCGCTTCACGTTCTGATTGCAATCCTGCAGTCAAAACGGTGCCGGTTATGCCTCGTTTCGTTCGACATTCTCAACGGCGGCGTTTCCTTTTCGTCTCTCTCGCACAATAATGCTTCCCACCATTTCCTTACCGAACTTCTTCAGTTCAGTCGCTATATCACTGACCTGCGCGAAGTGTTTGAGCCGCTTTTCCTCGTCAACAACAATGGCGATCGTCAGCGACATCAAAGGGACTCGCTTCACCTCATCGAGGCGGTTACGGATCTCGATGTAACCTCTCCTGATATCCTGCTCGTTGAGGAGAATCAGGGAACCCTTATCGAACTCGTCCAAGATGTGGCGGGCGATAAACTCGGCCCGAGCCGGGGATGTGATAATGACAAAATCATCTCCGCCGATATGACCGACGAAGTCCCCCGATCCACCGAGGGAGTTGATAGACTCTATAATGATGTCCGCAAGAAAGAGTATCGCTTCGTCACCCTTCTGATACCCGTAGTAATCGTTGTATGCCTTGAAATTGTCTATGTCCATATACAGGAATGCAAAAGGCTCCTTCGCCGACATCCTCCGCTGGAGCTCCGTTTCGATGGCCTTGTTCCCAGCGAATCCCGTGAGCGGGTTTGCTTCCTTCTGTTTCCGGCTCCATTCGAGTACGTTCCTGACACGGAGCAGGAGCTCATCATTAGCGTAAGGCTTGATGAGGTAATCGTTGGCCCCGTTACTGAGGCCCTTTATCTTATCCGGCATATCGCTTTTCGCCGTGACCATGATAATGGGGATATGGGACATCTGGAAATCCTGCCTGATTCGCTTACATACCTCGTAGCCGTCTACCTTCGGCATCATGAGGTCGAGGATGATCAGATCCGGACACTCCCGACGCACGAACTGCAGTGCCACCTCACCGTTTTCGGCAGTGACGACCGTATACCCGTGTTTCTCGAGCTGGAACCTGAGGATCTTTCGAATATGCTCCTCGTCATCCACCACGAGTATCTTGTAGCTTCGCATTCGATCGTCTCCGATCAGTTCCCAAGGACTCGGCACAACAGAAGATACCCGACACCCAATGGATCAGTCTAAAATGATAGCTAACAGATATTTGGCAATTAACATGCCAAGGCTCGGATGCCTACGTGGAGGTCTGTAACGATGAAGAGAGCAGCACTAATTCACTGATAAGAAAAGAATTGCAGGATCAGTGCGAAATGTAATCGCGATCCTCGGTGCACACGAATATGCAATCGGGCCATGCAGAAAGACAACCCCAGGAGACGGCTCCTCGAGTCCTTCGATTTTCGGGATAATGAGGTGATGCTGGTATGGACAAACCTGGCAGTGCAATTTACGCCCACGATGATAGCTCTCCGCGGCAGAAGGTGTTGAGCGCGAGGCCGTCCCTCCGACCTGCTGAGATGTGATGGTACGCTGCGCAGGCGATCATTGCCGCATTATCCGTGCAGTACTCCACCGGGGGCCAGGAAACCGTTACGCCTTCAGGGCCGAGGCGGTCTTGCATCATTTCACGCAGGCGCCCATTCGCTGCCACACCCCCAGCCAGGTACAAGCGGGGTACGCCCGAGTGCCTGATCGCGAGCTTGGTCTTTTCTGTGAGAACCTCTACAATCGATTCCTGGGCCGATGCTGCCACGTCGCGAATAATCGTGGGGGTGAGCTTTCCCATCGACTCTACCTTCAGACGAACGGCCGTCTTGAGGCCCGAGAAGGAGAAGTCGCACTCTCCTGAGTACCGCAAGCCTCTCGGGAAATCGAACGCCTTCGGATTCCCCGAGAGCGCTTCCCGCTCAATCGCAGGACCTCCCGGGAACGGAAGCCCGAGGATTTTGCCGATTTTATCGAACGCCTCGCCGGCAGCGTCATCCCGCGTCCCCCCGAGGAAGTGATAGCTCCCGATCCGATCGACCCGGATCAACTGGGTATGACCGCCCGATACGATGAGTACCACCGCTGGTGCTTCGAAGCTATCATGAAGCGCGTTTGCCAGGATGTGCCCCTCCAGGTGGTGCACTCCCACGAGCGGGACACCACCCCCGTAGGAGAGTGCCTTCGCGAAGGAGAGACCGACCAGGAGCGATCCGGTGAGACCGGGTCCATTCGTCACGCCGATCCCCCAAGCCGGTCCAGATCCACCTCCCCCTCCGCCATGACTGTCTCGTAGAGTGGGAGGAGGGTTCGCATATGGGATCTGGACGCTATTTCCGGTACGACACCGCCGTACTTCCCGTGATCGAGTTGAGCAGCGGTCTTGTGGACGAGAATACCCCGATGCGGAGAGAAGATCGCACAGGAGGTATCGTCACATGAGGTTTCGATACCGAGGATGAGTTCTTCTGGCATCCTTACAGGACCTCCTCACCACTCTCCCCGGTTCTGATCCTGACCGAGTCCTCGACACTCGAGATGAAGATTTTCCCGTCACCGATCTGACCCGTCTTCGCTGCCGAGGCAATAGCCTCTACGACACGCTCCACGTCCTCGTCCCTGACCACTACTTCGATCTTGAGTTTGGGAAGAAAGTCAACCTTGTACTCACTCCCCCGGTAGAGCTCCTTGTGTCCCTTTTGTCTCCCGAACCCCTTGACCTCTATGACGCTCATCCCTCCCACACCGATCTCCATGAGGGCTTCCTTCACCTCATCAAGCTTGAAAGGTTTTATGTAGGCTTCGATCTTTTTCATCACTGCTCCTTACATATCGTGGGGAACAATCCCTTCGATTAATTCTGGAACGGCTATCTCTCAGGTGATAATGTACAATCGATCGAGCAAGTTTGTGTGCAAGGGTACAGGAAAGTCGAGACGCATTCCAGAAAAAGTTCATGGACGAATCAATCGAGAGGCTGACAGACGTCCTCCTCAGTCCGGGAAGAGCGGAATCGTATCCGGCCGTCTTCCGGAAGCTGGGATTCGCCGATCCGCAAAAGGCTTCCTCGCTCTGGAAAAAGCTCCTCCCTCCGCTCGGTGTCAGTGGGCAGGCTGCTGATCATGCGACCTCTCTCATCGATGAGCTCGCCGGCTGCCCCCACCCCGATATGGCTCTCCTCAATCTGAGCCGATTCATGGATGCCCTCATCGCCCCGTCACACTTTCTCAGCTCCCTGTTTCTCGAAAGGCCCCTCTGCCACCTCCTCGTCATCGTATTCTCATGCAGCTACTACCTGGCGGACATACTCATTCGGAACCCCGGATACCTCTCCTGGCTGATAGAACGTGACACGCTCGAGAGACCGAAATCCTTCAGCACATACCGAGAGGAATTGCACAGACAAGTGACACCGTTCAAAGAGCATCACCGCCGCTTGAACAGTATCAAACGCTACAAACGCCGCGAGATCCTTCGTATCGGGACGAGAGACCTCCTCGGCCTCTCACTCGTGGAGGAGGTGACGGCGGAACTCTCCTTCCTCGCCGACGCCGTTATCGACATCGTTGCCGAGATGGTCTTCGAGGACGAGTCACGGCTGGCGGGGCTCGGAGACATCCGCTGGGATCGTGAAGCGGGAGGGAGCCTCCATCGGTTTTCGATCATCTCGATGGGCAAACTCGGCGGCTCGGAACTCAACTACTCCTCAGACATCGACCTCTTGTACATATGTGAAGCGATGGCGGGAACAGACGAGGAATCTTTCTACGCCACCCTGGCAAGGCGTATCACCAATGACCTCTCCTCGCCGACAGAGGAAGGAATGCTGTACCGCGTCGACCTCCGCCTTCGGCCTGACGGTGAAACGGGTCCCCTCGTCGTCACGGTGCACGAGCACCTCAACTACATGATGCGCCGGGCACGGCCATGGGAAAAGCAGGCCCTCCTGAAAGCCAGATATACAGCTGGACACCGCCCTGTCGCCGAGGCGTTCCTGGCAAACTGTCACGGTGTCGTATTTAATCCGATCGTCATCTCGGATCCCCTCAACGACATACTGACCATGCGAGAGAGAACGATCAAACACCTCCCACCCCCGGGGCGTGAGCGGAACATCAAGCTCATGTCAGGCGGTATCCGGGATCTCGAGTTCATCGCCCAGGCCCTCGAGCTCACTCACGGGCGGGGGCGTCCTGAAGTCCGTTCTCGAAATACACTCGAATCCTTCGAGAGACTGCACCACTTCGGGCTCTTGAGCGATGATGTCACAGAAATCCTCGGCCGGTGTTACCGACTCTTCCGCACCGTCGAGCACCGTCTGCAAATGATTCAGAATGTCCGCACCCATACCCTCCCAACAGGGGAACGAGAGCTCTCGAGGCTCGGTGCCCGGGTGGCTCACAGTGCCCTCGATATGCCCTCCGGTGAGGGATTCAGATCGGAATTGAGCAGGTCCATTCGGCAGGTGAGGAGAGTCTTCGACGCCTTCTTCAAGGATCGCCGTCCCGGCGAGATCCCGCTGCTCCTCTCACTTCCTCCCGGCGAAAAGGAGGTCGAGCGCATCCTTTCCAGCTACGGCATCAAGGAAGGCGAGAGGGCCCACCGTTTCTTGAGCTCCCTCGTGTACGGGGACTTCCCTCATCTCGAAAGTCCCGAGACGGTGCTCGCTGCAGAACAATCGCTCCCGAAGATACTGGAGAATGTTTCCCTGACACCGGATCCGCTGCTCACGCTGAAAAACCTTGTCCGGATCGTGAGAGCGACAGGGGCTATCCGCTCGACGCTCGAGCTCCTCTCAGAAAGCGACGACCTCTTGCGGCTTCTGCTTGTCATCGCTGCTCTCTCCACCATCCTGACAAGTACGATTTCGGAACGGGTCGAGCTCCTCGATGTTCTTGCAGAAGGTATACCGCCGGGTGATCCGCCCACCGGAAGTGGAGACTTGAAAGACCGCCTCACCAGACTCGCGCGCTGGTATGAGGAAAGCCTCTTATACATACACTGCCAGAAACCCATTCCAGAGAATGGACCGGAAATCCTCGGTCCACTCCTCTCAGAGGCGGCGGAGGGGGCACTCGTCAAGCTGTTTGAATTGAGCGGTGGTACGGAAGAGCAGGTGGCACTCCTCGCACTCGGTTCCCTCGGAAGCCGGGAGTGCAGATTCAGAAGCGACTTCGATCTGGTCGCCGTCCTCCACGATTCGGGCAACACCGAGCGTGCCGCCGGTGCGATGCGCCGCCTCATCGAATATGGCAGGGAGGTGCACATCGGATCGATAGATCTCCGGCTGAGGGGCGAGGGAGACATATCGCCACTCGTGCAGACGCTCCAGAGCTACCAACGGTACTTCGAAACGAGAGCAGCATTATGGGAGATGCTCGCATTTTCAAAGTGCCGTCTCATCTGCGGAGACCAGGATACCGGCAACGCCTTCCAGGAGATATTGAAGAAACGCTTGAGCCGAAAGCGGCTGCTTCCGGGCTGGAAGGACGAGTTCACGACGATGAGAGAGAAGCTCGAATCACTCTCGGACAGTCCCTGGGACGTCAAGCATGCCGCCGGCGGACTGTACGATATAGACTTCATCGCCGCATCTGCTCGCCTCGACACGTACCTGAAGAAAGATACGGTGCTCGATCTGACCGGCGCGCTTGAGCGCCTGCGGGCCGAGGGATTTCTCGAAGCATCTGAGATAGCCTCTCTCGCACACGCTCACAAGGTCTTCTACCTGATCGAGCATGCCGCAGCACTCCACGGCTTGGCCTACCCCCCACTCCCCCAACGGGAGACCTTTTTTGATAACTACATGAACCGACTTCTCGCCGATCTTATTCCGGGAGACGGTGATTTCATCGGGAAACTCAACGGTCTCAAGAGCACGGTGAGAGGTATATTCGACCGCTTCGTGAAACGCTTGAAGTAATTGCTGAAGCCTCGGGGAAGAGGGTGCCGAGAACACACCCACGCGCCACCATCATCCAACCTCTATCGGTATCATCGACATGTTCGATCTTCTCAATCCAGCTCGGATACGAGGCGGTGGCGTATACTGCGCATCTTCAAACCGTCACTGACCTTCTTCCCATCACCGGTCCGCACGTAGAACGAGTCTGCCGCCATGCCACCGCGTGTCGTTATCTGTGCGCTCTGAATGTCCAAGCCCTCCTTGGAAAGGATATGGGTGACCCTGTAGAGGAGGCCGGGACGATCCTTTGCCGAAAGATCGATGATGGTGCTCTCTGTGGAGAGATCGTTCTCAAACTCGACCACACACCTGATCGGGATTCCGGGCGCCGCTCGTCTCTTCCACCGCTTCACGTGTGCCTGGTACGCTTTCTCGAGATCGATCTTCCCGGTGAGAACCGCATCGAGGGTACTGGCGAGGCTTTTTTTCGCCTCTTGCGGAAATGCAAGGCGGCCACCGATCCCCTCCACGTGGAACAGGTCCACAACGATCCCGTCCGTTCGCGTGAACGCATACGCTCCGAGGATATTGAGGTCGTTTACCGTGATGACACCACAGAGCTGCGAGAGCCTGAAGGGCCTGTCACGCGTGCAAATGGTGAGCTCGATCGAATGACGGAGTCTCCTGAAGGAGGTCACCGCACTCTTTCCCCGGAGCTTCTCGACCATTTTAAGATGTGATCTCGCCTGGGCGGGGGATACGACCATGGCGTACCGCTCCGGGAGACCGTCCAGGTGCTTCTCCATCCGTTTCCTCTCTTCGGCCTCCTTACAGGCGGTGAGTACCTTCTCCCGCCTCCCTGCGAGAACCCTCAGATAAGAACTGGCCAGTTCGGTCTTCTCGGCCAGCATCCTACTGGCCTTGTAGTAAAGATCTTCGAGAAGGCTTTCCTTCCACACCGTCCACACACCCGGCCCCGTCGCCTTGAGATCGGCGTACGTTAAGAGATAGAGGAGCTTCATGTGCAGGTGACTGCGGACCTTTCGTATGAACTGGAGGCTGGTATCCCTGTCCTCCATATCCCTTCGCTGGCTGTAGTGTGCGAGGAGCAGGTGATTCTCGATGAGAAATGTGACCAGTGAACGGCTCCGCGCCGAAAGGGGAAAGGATCGAAGGATCTTCTCAGCCATCAGCGCACCAGACCTGGCGTGTCGCCGCATACTGACTTTCCCGATATCGTGCAGGAGCGTGGCCAGGTACAACTCCACCTTCTCCGCCACTTCGTTGAAGATCCGGGGGAGTAATCCTCTTTCTCTCTCCTTCAGATCCTCGAGATGTGAAACGGCCTGGAGACTGTGCTCATCCGCAGTGTATTGATGATACAGATCGTAGCGTTTCAGACACGTCAACTCATCAAAGGGAGGAAAGATGTGCCCCAGGACTCCGAGCTCGTGCATACTGCGGATAACCGGAGTCTTCTTCCCGGGCATCTGCAGGAACTCGAGAAAGGACTCTCTCATCCGCTTGGTGAGCTTCGCACCCAGTTTTTTCCCCTTGAATGCGTTCCTGATCCTTCGCTCCAGGTGCGGTGAGAGTGGTCTCTCACTACGTATCTGTTCCTTGAATACGAAGAGGGGATCTCCCCTTATCTTTTCCCGAGTGAGCCTGAAATCAAGCTGGCCGAGTCCTTTCGTGCCGACCCGCCGGTAGAGAGCGCCCTCGATGATCCTGAGATTGCCTTTCCCCCTCGTCTCCTTCAGAAAGCGCTCCAGCACCTTGTAGATCGACATGGCGTTGGAGTAGTAATCCCGCATGAAGCGCTCCACCGGAAGAAGGCCACCCTTTCTCTTGTATCCGAGACCCTCGGCCACTGCACGATGCATCTCCAGGGTGAGGACATCCCTGCTGCTCTGGGTTGCGAAGTGGAGCTCGTTCCGTACCCGGAGCAGAAAGTCGAAGGCGCGCTGGATATCTTTGATCTCTTCCCGGTCTATGATGGCAAGGCGAAAGAGTCCCGTGAGTGTCCCCTCCCATGGTAACACCGTCCCGATCCATCGGATCGTCTGAAAATCCCGCAAACCGCCGGGACTCTCCTTCACATTCGGCTCCAGCAAGTGATAGCTCCCACCGTAGTTCTTCCAGCGCCGTCGTGCCTCCCCGAGCTTGTCGGCAAGGAGCTCACCACTCTCCTGCTCCTGAACCCTCGCTTTGACACGATTCAACTCTTCCTTGAGCCCCATGTCGCCGCACATCCAGCGGGAATCGAGCAGGCCTGTCTTGAGGTTCAGATCGTCCTTCAAGGCCTTGCGCAGCTCGGCGAGTGTCCTGACAGAGTGGCCCAGTTTCAGCCCGGAGTCCCACAACATCCGAACCAGGTACCCGGCAAACGCACCTGCCTCCTTCCGCCCTTTCTTCCCCTGGAGAAAGAGGAGGTCGACGTCGCTCATCGGGGAGAGCTCTCGTCGCCCCAATCCACCGAGTGCAATGATGGCAGGTACACTCCGTCCATCCATTCCCCCAGCGAATCGAAGAGATGCTGCACGATGATCTCCACCCCAGCCGAGCACCTCCTCACGATCTCGACTCCTGACGCTCCTTCCCGGTGCCTCTGTTCAAGCCTGGTGAGAAAGTCACGGTAAGCCGTTTTCACCTTCCCCGCAAAGCGTGTCATATCCTCGTTTCGCTGCAGGGAAGGAAGGTCGGTACGTTTGAGGAGATCATGAGCCATCGTCGTCACCGATCGTTTCATGGGCCGGGTGATTGGAGAGCCGAGGAGCTCCAATCATACACCCCGCCACTTTCGAATGGTTGCAATCACCGCTCTATATATCATAGTACAGACAGAACTCGTACGGATGTGGGCGGCTCTGTACCGGTACGATCTCGTTTTCTACCTTGTACTGGATCCATGTCTGTACCACATCTTCGGTGAAGACATCCCCTTTGAGGAGAAACTCGTGATCCTGCTCCAAGGCCTGGAGGGCGGACACGAGATCGGGAGGGGTTTTCTTCACATTCGCCAATTCTTCCGGCGGCATATCGTAGATGTTCTTATCGAGCGGTTCACCCGGATGTATGCGGTTCTCGACACCGTCGAGGCCAGCCATCAGTATGGCGGCAAGCGTCAGATACTGGTTCCCCGTTGAATCGGGACAGCGGAATTCGATCCTCTTCGCCTCGGGTTGCTCGGAGTAGGTGGGAATCCTTATCGCAGCGCTCCGGTTCCTGCTCGAGTAGGCGAGGTTCACTGGCGCCTCGAAACCGGGGACGAGTCGTTTGTATGAATTCGTGCTGGCATTCGTCAGCGCGAGCAGCGCCGCTGCGTGCTCCAGCAGCCCCCCGACGAAGTAGAGCGCCAATTCGCTGAGTCCCCCGTACTCGTGGCCGATAAAGAGGTTCTTCTTCCCCTGCCACAGTGAAACGTGAACGTGCATTCCCGAACCGTTGTCCCCGAATATCGGCTTCGGCATAAAGGTGGCTGTCTTCCCGTGAGCCCGCGCGGTATTCTTCACCACATACTTGAAGATGGTGAGGGCATCGCCCATCCGGACCAAGGTGTCGAATCGCAGGTCCACCTCCCCCTGGCCACCCGAGGCAACCTCGTGATGCTGTACCTCCGGCGCGATGCCGCAGGTGATGAGGTTTTTCACGATCTCGCTCCGGAGATCCTGAAGTGAATCCGTCGGTGGGACGGGGAAGTACCCCTCCTTGAACCGTGCCTTGTAACCGAGGTTGGGCTGCTCATCCCTGGCAGAGTTCCAGAATCCTTCAACAGAATCTATTCGATAAAATCCGCTGTTCTCGTCCTGCGCATACCGGACATCGTCGAATATGAAGAACTCCGCTTCGGGTCCGAAGTACGCCTTGTCGGCAATGCCCGTGTCTACGAGGTGCTGCTCTGCTTTCCGGGCGATATAGCGGGGATCCCTACTGTACGGTTCCCTCGTTATCGGATCGTGAATATTTCCGATCAGGCTCAATGTCGGATGTCGGTAGAAGGGATCCTTGAATACAGTGAGGGGATCGGGGATCACCAGCATATCGCTTTCGTTGATGTTTTTCCATCCCCTGATACTCGATCCGTCGAAACCGATTCCCTCGGTAAAGATACTTTCCGAAAAGTTAGAAATCGGAATAGTGAAATGCTGCCACATGCCCGGAAAATCGAGAAACTTTAGATCGACGAACTCTGCTGCGATAGAACGGGCATATTCCATAACACTCTCAACATCATTTGCCATAACGGGTACCTCGCAATAAAGATTGATATATCGTTATGAGCGATTTAAAAAAAGCAAAGGTCTCCTCAGACCTCCTCCCCTATTCTCTAAAAGGAGTCACCGAGCCACGTCAACAGAAATATTTTATTTCGCGTCACCCCGCGTTCTTCGAATGAAGAATCGTCGACATTCTCCTCATAAAGGGGATGCATATCTGTCAATGACGCACCCATCAGCGGCACCGTTACCTCATCTCCCACTGGTTCGGAATCACGTTCACGTACCGTACCCTGGGGCGCTCCTTGCGCAGATCGATGAGGGTGACTGAGGCGTTCGCGATGGCTAATGTATGCATATCATCCAGATTCATGCCGAGATAGTGCACCACGATCGGCTTTATGACGTCACTGTGCGATACGGCGGCAATCTTGCCCCCGTTCACCTCACCCCTGATCCGCTCGATCGCCTCCAAGGCTCGACACTGGATCCCCTCCACTCCTTCCCAGCGAGAAAAGTTCGACTGGGTAGGGTTCGACAGGTAAAGTTGAAAATCTCGATCGCTCCGGAGCTCACCGTAGCGCTTCCCTACCCAACGCTCGTACGGCGATTCGTTCAGACGAGGCTCCTCGCGGACCTCGGCACCCCACGCATCCGATAGAATCCTCGTCGTCTCCACCGCCCTCACCACGGTGCTCGTATAGATGATACGAATGGCTTCGCCCCCAAGTGCACGGGCAAGAACCCGCACACCCTCCCTCCCCATCTCGTTCAGAGGAATGGGGCCGTCTCCCATGACCCTGTGCTCGGTATTCCAATCCGTCTTTCCGTGTCTGATCAGGTACAGAAGCACGGCGGCACCTCAGAAGATATGTTCGTAGCCCCCCTCAGGAATCTGCCTCCTTTCCCCGTCTCTGCTCACGAGGGTGACGCCCTCGGTGGCGGAGACGATCTTCCCGATCACGGTCCCACCCTGTGGTTCCACCCCTCTCCCGACACCCCTCATCGATGCGAGCAGGATGTACTCCTCACCGCTTGAAAGGACCAGGTTGGTGAGGGAGTCCCCTTCCGGCGGCACCCATCGTCGAAGCCAGCCAGGGATGGGGATTGACGCTTCTTCAACACTCGCGCCCACCCCGCTCTCCCTGCAAAGTGTCGCGAGGTCGCGTGCAAGGCCGTCACTGATGTCTATCATTGCCGAGACAACCGGTGGCTCGGCTTCGAGAAGAGAGAGGTCGAGCGGTCTTGCCAGCGGAACGAGGTGATGCTTGATCAGCATCAGTACATCTCTCCAGGTAACCGCATCATCGAGACCGCTGCACAGCTCTTCGATCTCTCGAGCTCCCGATGAAAGGGAAAGTCTCGCGAGCAGTTCCTGTATATCCGCAAGCGGTTTCTTTCCCGGAAGGCCATGGAGGGGAAGATCCATAACCTCCGCGCCCCCCAGTACCGCGAGAATCGAGTACCCGGTGAGCGAAGCACCACACTCGCCGAAGAGGACGAGAGAATCCCCTTCGGACGCCCCTGACCGACTCACCGCCCCCCGTCCACCCACTTCCCCGAGAATCGCCAGGTTAAAGAAGAATCCCCCGGCGCTCAAGACCGTATCTCCACCCGCGAGGTTCATTCCGTATACGTCGCATCCCTCTTTCAATCCTTCGATGATCTGGCCCACTTCCACCCGGGAACACCCTTTCGGTAGGCCGGCGGTGAACAGAATCGAACTGGGGATGCCTCCCATCGCATATATATCCGAGACGTTGGAGGTGATGAGTTTTTGAATAGCCTGGCTCAGGGTTGAGAATTCCCTCCTGAAGTGAATCCCCTCCACGACGGCATCGGTTGCGAAGAGAACCGCTCTCCCCATACGAGGCAGAACGGCGGCATCGTCACCGATACCGGCATCCGGGAACGCATCGCGGAGAGCATCGATGACATCCCTCTCTCTGAGAGCTTTCTTCACCACCAGTAACCTGCCTCTCTGACACTCAGGAGTCCAACGGTATTCATTCGTGACCACCTCGTCTGTGACAACATTATCCCCAACCACATCCTCACCATTCACCCATCTCGACTTCCCGGAGAGCCGACCCCAGTGCATCCATGCAGTCGCCGGCGATCATCCCCCTCTCACCGACATCGAATGAGGCGATATCGGCCGCATGTGAATGGAGGTAAACGCCCGCCCTGGCCGCCCTCGCCGGGCCACAGCCCTGTGCCAGGAAGCCGGCGATCGCACCTGTCAATACATCACCGCTTCCCGCAGTTGCCTGGCCGGGATGGCCGCATGCGTTCACATACGCATGCCCGTTCGGGTGAACGACAATCGTGGGGGCACCTTTATGGACAAGGGTCATGTCGGTACCCTCGATGAGCGATCGGAGCCGGTCTATCCTTTCCGTGGGCGGGGATTCCGGGATTTCTGTGCCCGTCAAGCGCTTGAGCTCGCCCGAATGGGGGGAGACGATAACCTCTCTGTCCTTCGCGAGCGCCATGAGCTTTTGATACGCTCCCTCAAAGGCATTTATCCCATCTGCATCGATCAGCACGGGCGTCGGACAGCGGGCCACCAGTTCCTGAACAAGCCTCACCGTTTCCCCTTCCGTCGTCAGCCCGGGGCCGATGGCAATCGCATCGAAACGCACCTCTTCGAGAACGTTCTCCAGCGCCGAGAACGCGATTGATCCGGATGCAGTCTCGGGCTGGGAAACGAATATTATCTCCGGTGCAGCTGATTGAATAGAGGATCGTATCGACTCGGGACCCGCAAGGTAGACGATACCGCACCCCGTTCTCAGGGCCGATACCGATGCAAGGAACGCGGCCCCCGCATAGCGGCGGCTGCCGGCGATGATCAAGAGGGAGCCGCGGCTGAACTTGTGCGCCGTCATCTGGTGCCCGGGGAGGTCCGCGAAGGCCTGCTCGATGTCGAGGAGGTGGACGCTGATCCCCTCCGCTTCTATCACCTCGGGCGGTATGCCGATATCACCGACGATCAGATCACCGACAAAGGCCCTCCCGGGGTAGAAGAGCGCACCGATCTTAATCAAGCCCAAGGTCACGGTGAGATCGGCATCAACAGCCGTTCCCATGATCTCCCCGGTATCTGCGTGCACACCGGAGGGCATATCTACGGCGACAATCGGGACGAGTCCGTCGTTCATCACCTTGATCACGGCTGCGTAACTCTCCTTTACCGGCTTGGCTATTCCCGTTCCGAGAAGTGCATCGACGATGATATCGCTCTCCTCAAGAGACTTCGCCACCTTCTGCTCCCAGTCGGCAAGGTAGAGAAAGTTTTCAGCGACCATCTTCTGTCTCCGATAGTTTGAAAGCTTGGAGTAGTTCTTGAACGCGTCAGGTGAGAAATCCTTTGGCTCGTGGAGGTAGTGCAAGTGTACGCGGGCACTTTTCTCGAGAAGCAGCCTGGCCACGACGAGGCCATCGCCGGCGTTATTCCCCCTTCCGAGAAATATGGAAACGGTAAGCTCTTCGACAGGATCGAATTCACGACAGATGACCTCGAAGATTCGCTGCCCCGCCCGCTCCATGAGCGTGATACCGGCAACGTAGCGGTCGATCGTTACTTCATCTATCCGCCGCATCTCTTTTCCGGTTACGACTTGCATGGTGCCTATCCTTTCTCCTCAACAAGGTATGTGCTCTGCAGGAACCTGACGACGGTGGGACAAGACGATGCGACCAAGCCTCTCCTTCCATTCGTGAGACCGGTGGGAACGATATCATGTAGCAATCAAGGCGGTCGGCCGTTTATCTCATCGATGATCCGTACAATTTCGAGTATATCGTTAATCTCGTAATTCGCACCTGAAGACGCGGTACCGAATGTATCCCCGTACCGCGCAAACACGGTCTTCATTCCCAACTCGGCGGCTCCGGCAATATCTCTCTCGGGCCAATCCCCCACCATCATTGATTCTTCCGGTCGTATACCGAGTTCCTCCAGTACCTTCTTGAACGGCTCGGGGCTCGGCTTGTACTCGCCGGTATCGTTGTAGGTGAGTACAACATCAAATACGTGGTGGAGCTGCAGATAGCAGAGTCTCAGCCAGGCCTCTTGGCGGGGTGCATCCGAGATGACGGCAAGCTTCATGCCCCTCTTCATGAGCTCGATCAGCGTCACCTTGACGTGCGGATACAGAACGAGCGATGCCTCCCGTGCCCGCCTGTAACCGACAATGCCGGCAGCCAGCACCTTGTAATCCACCTCACCGATCAAGTTGATGAGGAGTTGATTGAAGACCTTCTGATACTCGATCCCTTCCTCCCCATATATCTTGAATATCTCCTCCTGTATCCTCTCGGGAGGAAACATTAAACCGGCATCAATCATTGACTGGATAGCAGCTTGTATCGATGCATCTTTCATCCGGACGAAATCCGTCAATGTGTTATCGAGGTCGAATATGATGAGTTTGATCATATCCTTTCTCCTTGCTGCATTTCTCCATCGTCGATATATTCTGAGCCGTGGAATATCCAGCCAATCACAACGTGCCCGATGACGAGCATCATCCACAGAGATTCGGGGTCTTCGAGCGGGTCAACAACTACCTCTTGCTCCTCTACGCCGGCGCCTGTCTTATAATGAACTACTCCCTGGGGGGGCTTCTCTATCTGAGAGGTATGCTGATACTGTCGCTCTCGGTGCCGGGGATCGTCTCGATACTCGTTCCTCTCTTCGTTCTGTCGAGAAGATTCTCCCTCGCTTTCACCGAGGAGTACAGGCTTTCGGCTCCGGTCCTGCGAACGACCGCCCTCTCGCTCCTCATCTCAGGCAGCGCAACTCTTCCGGTTGAAGCAATTTCCACCTTTTTTGAAAGAAGGTGGCCTCCGGATTCCGATTATATCAACTTTCTCCTCGCAATCAAGCCCAAAGGATTCCTCTCCTTCCTCGCAGTCGCGCTTGGGGTCGTGATTGTCGCACCGTTCACCGAGGAGCTCCTCTTCAGGGGATTCATTCAACGTATCTTCATGAGAAATATGCGGGGTGTGCTCGCAGTGGCCTTGGGCGCCCTCCTCTTCGGTATCTGCCATTTCGACATGCCCGTTCTCGTCCCCGTCACCACTCTCGGCATACTGTACGGGTATCTCTTTCTCAGAACGAGGAACCTGTTTTACCCTTTCCTCGGCCACGCCCTGTTCAACCTCATCTCTCTCATCAGGCTGCATCTGGCATCGGAAGGAGCAATCGAATCACCCACGGTTGCATATCCCGATATCTCCTGGACCGCCGTCTCACTGGTTACTCTCGTGTACGGCATCCACCTCATCGAACGTCTCGTATCGCAACCGGAAACCAGGGATTAACGACTCCACCATCTGGGAGAGACAAACAAAGGGCAGCAAAATGTCCCCTCTGGTAACCGAGTACTCGAACCGAACAGGGTTCTGAGACGAGGGAGGGATATAAAACGGGGAGCCACCAGGGCTCCCCACACGCAAGAGCGATGCAACAACCAGTTACTTGGAGGAATACGAGAGATCCTTACCGATGCTGATCTCCCCGTTATCGATCCTAATGTTGAATCCACACTCCGGATTATTGCAAACCCATGCCTTGTAACGAATTGAGGCTCCATCTCGTCCATAGTCGGAGAGAGGGATCAGCACACCTTTGTTACATTTCAAGCACCCTGTAAACATTTCAGGCATTTCCCCACCCGGTTCTTTAAGCCCGAACCGGATATCTCACCTCCATCTCCACGATAATCCCAACCTTACTCAATCGTTCTAATCCTTTCAGGTTCCACATATTCCTCTGTTTCTGTTATGCTGTCAAGCGAAAAAGGACTACCATACAGGACCCGTTACCGAACCAAGGGAAGCCCATGTCGAAAAAGAAGAGAACCTTCCTCTTCGACCGCATGCTGGGGAAGCTCTGCCGCAAGATGCGCCTCCTCGGGTATGATGCCGAGCTCAATCCCATCGGTGAGACAGGCCGATTCCTCCTGAATGCAGAGCGGGAGGGGAGAGTGGCCGTGACACGAGCGAGGCGTCACCACGACCGGCCCGGCTCCCGTGCTGTGATCCTCACGAGCGAAACGTTCAAAGATCAGATCGTCGAACTCTTTGAAAACCTTGGTGAAACTCCCCGATTCGAGCCGTTCACCCGCTGCCTCGAGTGCAACCGGCCGCTCGAGGAGGAGCCGACCGAAGCCGTCAAGGGGACGGTGCCTCCCTACGTGGAAAAGACATTCCAGCACTACCACCGATGCCCCACGTGTAAAAGGCTCTACTGGGAAGGCTCTCACTACCAGGCGATGGTAAAAGAGGTAGAGGAGTTAGAGGCCCGTCTCAAAAGCCGGGGCGGCTGAGCGTACCCGCATCATGCGATCCCCGTACGGCACCGCGCAAGCTTGCAGGAGACCTACGTTTTTTGCTCTTTTTTCCGCGCGGCGGGGAAGAGGACATTGTTGAGTATGAGGCGATAACCGGGCGAGTTAGGATAGAGGTTCAGGTCCGTCGGGGGGTCACCGACGAGATGTTGGTAGTCTTCAGGATCGTGTCCGCCGAGAAATGTGAAGGTGCCCTTGCCGAAGTTGCCGTGGATGTATCGAATCTCATCCTCCCCCTTCACCTCTCCGAGAACGACCACCTTGTCCTTTAACAGGTCCTTTCTGAAGGACGTCGTCTGTCCCATGAACCCTTTCACTACCGAAACGTGATTCTGGACGAGCATGCTCGTAACGGGGTCGTACTTTGCCGAGAACTCGAAGAGGGCGAAATAGTCTCTCCCTTCACCCCGCTGTGCCGCAGCCGCCGTCATATCTATGTTGGAAAACTCGTAGACAGAGGGATCGAGGATCAGGGTGAAATCCTCGAATGCGAAACACTTACTACTGTCGAGGAGATTCTGGCAGTCGGCGGTGACACCGTCGTGATCGTACTCCCTCGGAACGATGTCAATCCCCTCAGCTGCGAGAGCGAGATCAATCGTATCGCAGGCGGAACACATTGCGAAGAGAAAGCCGCCGGCCCTTACATACTCCTTTATCGCCCGCGCCACAGCTTTCTTTTCGTCCGAAACTTTTTTGAACCCCAGTGAGGTAGCGATTCTCTCGAACAGGATCTGCTGCTTGATATACCAATCCGCGTGCCTGTAACCGGCGTAGAACTTACCATACTGACCGGTAAAGTCCTCGTGATGGAGGTGCAGCCAGTCGAAGCGGCCGAGCTCGCCTGCCAGCACTTCGACGTCGTAGACAATCTGGTAGGGAATGTCAGCATAATCGAGTGCCATCATCACGGCATCATCCCAGGGCTGCTTGTTCGGCGGTGCATAGACAGCTATCTCGGGAGCTTTCTCGAGGAGGATCACCTCCATGTTCTGCTCCTCGATCTCGTTCAGGATGCGGGCGACATCCGCACTCTCGATCCTTTCGATCCGAACGTTTCTCACCTGGGCAGCGAACGCGAAATCTGGATTATCCGGAATGAGAAACGAGCCGCCGCGGTAATTGAGGAGCCACCTCACGTTCCTGCCTTTCGTCAGGACCTGGTAGGCGAGACCGTACGCCTTCAGGTGATTCGTCTGAGAGAGATCCATCGGAACGAGGAGTTCCGTCCGGGCAGTCGTCGCGCATGCCAGCAACAGAAATGTCACACTCACGATTGCAACAATCGGGTGGGTACGTTTTATACAGCACATCATGTCAACGCCTCATTGGCAGATTCTCTCACAAAGCTCTCTTTCACTCAGCCTCTTCAATCCTCTCACTGAGCCCCCCATGCAGCCTTTCTCCTCACTTCTCTCACTGAGCTCTCTCACCGATGGACTTCTGTATGGCAATGTACCTGGTTCGAACCCGCTCCAGGAAGGGATCATCGGGATACCGTTCCATGATCTCCTCATACCGCCTGACCGCCTCTTCGGGATTCTCCCTCTCGAGAAGCAGTCCGATGCGCTCAAGGGCCCTCGGAGCCAGCCCGCTCAGGGGAAACCGCTCCGCGAGGCGCTCCAGATCCAACCGGGCCTCATCAGACCGGCCGGCGAGAGTCTCGAGCTCGGCCCGTTCGAAAAGCACCCGTGGAAAAAGCACAGACCAGGAATACCGCGACTCGAATGCATCAAGCGAGTCCAACGCACTGTTGAAATCCCCGCTCTCCCGCGCACCGTACGCCGTCCTGTACAGGTCGAGCGGCTCCCGCCCTTCGTCAAGTGACTTCTTCACCATCATGGCCGTCTCGAGTGCATCGTTCGCCCACTTGCTCTCCGCATTCTTTTCCGCAAACACTGAAAGCTCCCGTACCGCCTTTTCGTAATCGCCAGTCAGAAAGTGCAACCTGCCGAGACCGTAGCGGCCGAGGTCCGCAACTGCAGAGTCGCTGTGCGTAACCAGTTGGGTGAATCGCCTTTCTGAAAGCTCCCACCTGCCAGAAGCGAGGAGCGCTCTCAATCGGAGCTCTTCCGCCGCAAGGATCTGTTCGCGTCCACGCCACTGCACAGCGTCGAGCGTCTCCAGTGCCCTCCGGGGCATGTGCAAGTCCTCGAGTTGCATCCGTGCCTTGAGGAGTGCAGCCCTCCCCCGATAGGGAGCCCCCAGCGGATGGTGCAGGACGTTGTCTGCCATCTGCACAGCGCGGGCTAGGTGATCGGTGGCACCGGCACCCATTGCCTCCTCTCTGTACCGGGAAACCATCATGAGCATAACACCGGGGGCGACAGGCGAGCTCGCATACCGGGCGAGGAAAAGATCGAGTGATTTTTTAAAAAAGGAGATAAAGAGCTCGTTACGCTTCTCGTCGCGCATTCCTGCGAGAAAACTGATAAAGAGGTACAGCTCCTTTTCACTTGGTATATCCCGCTCGCTCCCATTCAGGTACCTCTCCGCTTCATCGTTTCTACCGACTTCTATGGAAAGAACGACCCGCATAATACGAAAGGTGGTACTGTTCCCGGCTCCCGCAGCACTTATTGAATCGACCATCGCGATGAGCTGCTCTTGCCTTCCCGAATTCCTGAAGATGTCCACGGCCAGCCTCGCCCTCTCGATCCTCGGTTCTTTCGCCTTCGAAAGTAAAAGGAGGGTTTCCCTGAACGCCGAATCCCAGCGCCCCAGAATCCGTTCGAGCCTGATAATCTGATTCGTGTAGATGTTGTCGTAATGTGCAAACTTCCTTCCTGCGCGGAGGGTTCTCAATGCCTCGTCGTAGAGGCCGGCTTCCTGTTCGAGCTTGGCGATGAGACCATAATACCCCGCATACTTCTTATCATCCTTGAGTATCCTGCCCCAGGCTTCGACCGCCTGCTCCCACTGCCCGAGATCAAGGTACGCATGACCGAGCTCCTTGATATACGGGAAGTGGTCCGGAGCTGTTTTCAACTGGACCTCGAGGAGTGTCACCGCATCGTGGGGGCGTCCCGCCCTGATATAACACATCGAGAGAAGCTCGAACGCGATCCTACTTCGCGGGTAATCGCGGCAGATTGGCTCGAGTATCGTGATCGCCTCCTCGTACCGTTTACTCTTTATGAACCAGTTCGCCGTGTCGACAGCGCTCTTGATGTCACCAGAGACCGTTCTCTTTTGCTTTACCCGCACGGCTGCGTGCACCGGCCTGGAGAGGGAAGTGAGCGGAACGTGCAAAACGGACCATGCGATGGTGAGATGCACAATTACCTTCCATGCACCGACAACCGTCCCTCTTTTGCCGGGCACCGGGCGAAACCCCGAGCCCGCACGATTAAATTCTCTCACTGCTCATCCCTGACTTTCCTCGAGAGGGCGCGGAAGTACATCCGGATCAGCTCCTCGTACTCGGCAGGTCCCTTCTCCCTCATCCCTCTCCTGATCATCTTGAGGAGCATCTCTCGACGATCGAGCTCCCCCTCGAGTTTCCCCGATCCGAGCGCCCGAACATCGCCCGCCGTCGTACCGACCCTCTCTTTCTTGTAATCCCTCCGGTGCAGCGATCGCTGCGATTCGAGCATTCTGCTCAGTATCCTCTCCTCCCGCTGGAGCAGCTCACTGTCGAGTTCACCCTCTTCAAGCCGTCGGGCTACTTCCTCCATCTCCTCTGTGATATCGTCCAGGCGTCCCAGGAGCTCTCCCGCCCCTCTGCTCTCCTCGACGATTTGCTCCAGGAGTTCCTCCAGTTTCCTCTGCTCAGCGGCAAGGCGGGCCATGGTGGCACGGTCCTCCATCGACATCCCCTCCACG
>SMTZ1_10006782_pt1 | contig 21154 bp, 22 predicted proteins | sample DeeMarSWOR136_30_FD_25667 | JGI IMG/M metagenome (IMG submission 25667) | reverse complement strand
AAATCTCTTAACGAGATCAAGGAGATTTTGGCCGAGATGGGACTCAGTTTGGGGATGAAGTTAGAAAATTGGCCTCCGAAGAAAAACGAGGAAGAGATGGAAACAGGAGCCGTGGGATAGGAGGAATGGATGAGGCATCGTGTTGCCGGCAGGAAATTAAGTCGCCATACTCAACACCGCGAGTTGATGTTTCGCAACATGCTGGTATCCTTACTTCAGCACGAACGGATAAAAACAACGCTGGCCAAGGGAAAAGAACTCCGAAGCTGGGTTGATAAGGTCATTACTTTGGGAAAACAAGGTACGCTTCATGCCAAAAGAAAAGCCTTTGCACTCCTTCGGAATCATGAGATTGTGAGGAGACTCTTTGACGAGATCGCTCCTAAGTTGAAAGACCGAGAGGGAGGCTATACACGAGTCTATAAGATGGGATGGCGGCAGGGGGACGGAGCCCCTCTCTCCCTTATTGAACTGATCACTTTTGCCCATGTAGAGGAGAAGAAGAAATCGCCTGTGAGAAAAGCCAAAGAGGTTCTGGAAAAAGTAACCCCGAAAAGGAAGGGAAAGGAGGAAAAGGAAGAGAAGGAGAAGGGAAAAGAAAAAGAGAAGGGAAAAGGGAAAGAGAAAAAGGAAAAGAAAGTAAAGAGGAAGGAAGAGAAAGGAATCTCCAAGGAGAAACTCAAGAAAAAACCTAAGAAAGAAAAAGGCAAATAATCATCTTATCTTGCTTTATGAAGGCCCCATGCCTTTTGGTATGGGGCCTTTTTATTTTAGAAAAAACATCACCGATGTACCACCGGTCATCCGTTAGCCTCAAGTAAATCTCGTCGACCCCCCAGTAGGACCACACGAAGAAGTCGATTCCGATCCCTTCGTAGAGGTGAAACTAGAAAGAACCTTGTCAGGCTTTTTTCCGCCACAATAAGGGCATTTCAGCGACTCTCTTCCTTCATCTACTTTTTGAATCTTCTCAAAAATCTCTCCACACTTCCGACATCGATATTCGTAGATAGGCATCGTTCTCTCCTTCCGCAGAATTAAGAAAATTGGTTATCAGGGCATCAGCATATCCGGACGAAGGATAACAAAAATCAGTGTACCAGGGAAAAGCCTGATATCCTGGTATCCTCATAACCTAGTAACCTGATAGCCTTCGATCAGTGAACGACTTCGTATCCTGCATCCGTTATAGCTTTATCAATCCAATTCAGGGGGACCATTTCTGAATTATCAAATCGAACCTCTCCTTTTGCAAGGTCTACCTGAACATTATTAATCCCGTCCAGTTGACTTAGGGCCTTCGTAATCGACATCACGCAGTGCTGACAACTCATTCCGTTCACTTTCAAAACACGAGACATCTGCCACCCCTCCTTTCCTCATGCCCAGTCAATATACCGGGACATTGCCTTCTGAAAGTCCTTTAATGTCTCACCCCGCTTGGAACCATATTCCTTCTGGGTCTTCTCAAGGCATTCTTCCATATAAGTCTGAACGATAACTGTCCCAACCTTCTTGATCGCTGAAGTGACAGCCGCCACCTGAGTTAGAATATCCGGACAGGGAACCCCCTCCTCCACCATCCGTTGAATTCCGCGCAGCTGGCCTTCAATGCGCTTCAATCTCATGATAACATCCCTCTTTTCTCGTTCGATCTCCATAGCTCACTCCTGGGATTGCTTATTCACATGAATTTTTGTGCTCAAATCCTATGATTCCAGAATCAAGGCATTTGCAACCATATTGGTTAAGAACTCCACCTTCACTTCCATCTTATACGTATCACCGAGAAACTTCAATTGCGTATGGCAGTTTTCGCAACCTGTAGCGACGATGGCTGCTTCGGTTTCTTTAATTTGATTAACCTTAGCCTTTCCTGTTTCTTTTCTGAACGCCTCATTTTCCAGGGCTACGAGTCCTCCTCCTCCCCCACAGCACAAATTATGTTCTTTATTCGGGGTCATTTCTACGAAATTGGAAGTCAATTGGTGTAGCACATATCGAGGCTCTTCAATGACACCACCGTTCCGACCCGATTGACAGGGATCATGGTAAGTGATCAATTCCTTGGTTCGATCCTTTTCAACCCTAATTCTGCCTTCTTTGAGATATCTCGCCATCACCTCGGCTATATGTGAAACCTGAAAAGGTTGTTCTCCAACAAGATGCTTCATGACCCGGTAGGCTGTTCCGCATTCACAAATTGTTACCTCTTTCACCTTAAGCCTTATTGCTTCATCAATAATTCTTTTTGCAATGAGCTGGGTTTTTCTCGGATCTCCTACGAAGGCGCCGAAATTCACTGCCTCAAAAAAACTCAGTGTCCAATTTTCCCTGGCTGCATTTAGAATAGAAGCCGTTGGAACAATCGAGTGGGCCCCGGCTAAGGCCACGTAAAGGATATTCGCTCCTTCCACATCTAAAGGAATAATCTGATCAGATTCCCCTTTCCATTTCGAGACTACGTCCTTCTCAAGATTTTTAATTGCCTGAACAAAGGATTCTTTATAGAGCTCAAGATGTTTCCCTTTCTCAATGGAAGCATCCGCCAGCATCGAAAGCTCCTCGGGTGCACTCTCATCCCCGATGAGGAGTAATTTTGCTACGGATTGAATCGCCTGAGTATCGATGCCAAAGGGACAATATACCATGCATCTCCGGCAGCCTGTACACGTATAGGCCGCATCATAGAGTTGTTTCATCGCATCGTCATCGATCTCCATGCTTTCTCCCCAGGAGGGGAAGAGTTTACCCGTCCATTTGAAATATCGTTTATATATTTTTCTAAGAACCTCTGCCCGCCAGACTGGGGTATATTCAATTTTTGGAACCGAAGCGTAGGCGAAACACGCGTCTTTACAGATGCCGCATCGGGTACAGACATCCAAATAATACCGCATAGCCCTGTCCATTTTAGATCGAAAAAGATCAAGCAATTTTTCCTTCTTTTCCTTTTCCATGATGATCGCCTCTGGTTCTCACTTCACCCTTCTAATATAGAATCTTACTAAACCAGATTCTTGGTCCGTCTTCAGAATCTCATTGCCACTTGTTCGTGCCCAAGCAGGAAAATCGGACAGAGCTCCAGGGTCAGTGGTAACCGCTTCTAAAACTTGGCCCACCTCTATCTCCTTTATCCCTTTGCTTACCTTGATGACAGGCTGGGGACAAGGCAACCCCTTTAAATCCATTGTCTTACTCACTTTGATTTCCTCGCTCATAATTTCCTCCTTTTCTTCTTTTCGCTTTTTGCAAAGGTCCCTACCTTTTATCTCCGTCTTGTCAAGTTGGATAAGAAAGTCGCAATGACGTGAACGAGCTTGCTGAAAGGGAAACAGATAAGCAAAAGATTGGCGAACAGGACATGAAATACCAAGGCCCATTTGTTCGGTGAAGTAGCCAAGACAGGTGGGAAAGCTGGTTCGAAGACGATTAAACTCTGAACGTAAGCCCGATAATCCCCCACATGAATATCTCCAAAAAAACGCATCAGATTTCCCATGACGACAGTAAGGATGAGCAAAATGAGAAGGATGTAATCTTCAAGAACCGACAGTTCTTTGTATGGGAAAGTCAGTCGCCGTAGGAGATAATAAATAAGCCCAAGGATTAGAGCGATCCCCATTATTCCACCACTCCACCGAGCGAATTCATCCATCCCTTTGGACCCCAACACATTAACGAGAGGTGTGAATTCATGGATGAGTCTGAGATGCCCGACAAAAGCACCCAACAGGCCAAAGTGAAATAGGATGGTAAGTACCCACATCCACCGGTCAAACAGAATTACCTGTGGGAAGATCAAAGAGTCTTCGGCGACCTTAACCCACCTTGCCGCAGTCGTGTTTGGCTTGGGGAATAAACCCGTTTTGAAACGGGCTTTCGGGGCATGTAACCATTGATAGACCTGATAGGCCATCCCGAGAAGGAAAACTGCGACGGCCACATAGACCATGATTCCTGCCGCCAGATAAGAAAACCAATCCATGTCCGGTCACCTTTTCATTGCTCTTCCACCTGGAGGGAATGAACTTTTAACCTTTCAACACCTCATCACAAATTCTTCTTTCTTGAATCCCATCAGACTCATGGACATTTCGCAGATGCAGATCTTGACTCCCACCTCAGCTGCCATCTCCAACATTTCACCTAAAGACGCGACATTCTTCTTTTTCATCAGAGATTTCATCATGGAGGTGCCCATTCCCCCCATATTCATCTTGGAGAGTTTGATCGAATCCAGCCCTTTGGGAAGCATGAAATCAAACATTTTTCCCATGAAATCCTTTCCACTTGCATTCTTCTTTGCGTCTCGCAGGACCGGCGTCCCCCAGAAGGTGAAAAACATCACGGCCTCCATGCCCATCGCTGCAGCGCCAGTAGCGATAATAAAAGCTGCCAAGACCTTATCCAGTTCACCACTAAAAACAATGATCGAAACCTTGTCATCGGCTCCAGGTTTAATGTTTCCGATATGCCTCCTGAGTTCTTCGATCTGCTTTGCCAAATCCTCTACCGTCAGTGCTTCTTTTTTTAGATCCTCTACTTTTCTTGCGAGAGCTTCGGCCATGATTATTCCTCCTTTTTTGATTAAATATACTATACCCCAGTAAGGTATATACAAATTTTAACCATCCTCTGCTTCTTTGTCAAGAGAAAACTTCTTAAATACAAAGGTATCCTAATATGCTGATTTTATAATGGAATACGACCCGTAAACACAGACACCCGAGTATTAATTCAAATCATTTCTTCTTCAGGATGGGTTCGGAATAGTAGGCAGTGACCATCTCATTGCTGTGGTCCGTGTCGGTCTGGATTCCTATTGCGGAAACTTCAGGAGGCTCTTCTCCAAAGGCCGTTCTGAAATCTTGCCGAATATTTCTCATCTTGTAAACCCATCTTCTGGCCTTTCCTTCTCCAGATTCTAGGACAAAAACTTTACAGTTATTCTCTCCAGGATGGTCAAAGATATGACCTCTGGGAAGACGGGTTGCCCAGATGTATTCGATTTTCAACCCTACAGGTTCTCCTCCGTACAGACCCCTCCCGTGTCCGAAGATAACCATTACGCGAGCTGCTGCATCAAATCGATCCTTTCTCGTTTCAATGGCGGACCGGACTACGTTCGATATCTTCCATCTCCAGGAAAGAATGGGATATTTTTTCTTCTTCTCATCAACATCCTTAAAGAGGGAAGATCGGCTGCCCAAACTCTCAGCCTTAATGACACCTTTCCCTGCCCTCGAATATTGGGTAGGAGGAACAGCAAAATAGGATACCAACCTCCAGCCTTTGACCGGTGACTTCTCTGCTTCCGGTTTCTCTGGTGGAGGAGTTCCAAAAGGGAGTTGGACAAATAACAAGATCAGACTAAGGGGAGCCCATAAAGCCTTCATTTTCTGAATCCACCCTTCACCAATAATCTATTATACACCATCTTTCTATTTGAATGTTGAAAAATAGGTGAGAACCTGCTAAATTTCGACTAATGAAGAGAGCTGCGTCAAAACATAAAACTCGCTATCTAATTCTTATTTTCCTGGTATTATTTCCTGCAGGGATCTAATTCTTATTTTCCTGGTATTATTTCCTGCAGGGATCTATGGCAACGACTCCGAAGAAATCTCCCCATTCTTTTATCCCTTGATCCATCGCCTCTGGCAGGATGGATTCGATTTCGAATTCTTGTCTGAACTGTTTGCCGATTCCCGGGCCGAGCTGGTTCCCGCCGTTCTGAAGATTTCCCTCTTTCCAAATGAGACACCTGACACATATACCCAATTCTTAAGCCCAGAGGCGATTCTTCGCTCCAAAAAATTTCTCCGTCAGAATCTCAAGATATTGAAACAGATGGAAAAAAAGTTTCACGTGGAGAAAGAAGTAACCGTAGCTATCCTCATGGTAGAATCAAGGTTTGGCGAAAACATCGGGAAGTATCGGGTCATTCCCATTCTGGCCAGTATGGCTCTCATGGACTCTCAAGAGAATCTCTTAACAAATTACCTCTCGCTGTCGAAGATCGACTCCGAACTACCTTATGAATGGATAGAGAGCCTAGCAAAAAGGAAGGCGAACCGGGCCTATCGTGAACTGAAATGTTTCCTGAGGATTATCGGCAATGAAAAAATCGATCCTCTTGAAATCTATGGTTCTTCTGCCGGTGCTTTGGGCATGGCTCAGTTTACCCCATCCAGTTATCTCGCTTACGCCCAAAATAGGAAAGGTTTCAAGAATTGGCTTTTAAGTAAGGAGGAAGCCGTTTTCAGTATCGGAAACTACTTGAGATCTCATGGATGGAAAAAGAACCTCCCCGTTAAAAAGAAGAAGCAGATCCTCTGGTATTACAACCGTAGCGAACCCTATGTGGAGACCATCCTTCAACTTTCTAAAAAAATAAAACAAAAATCATCCTGAGAAATCATCTTTTCCTGTCTGAAATATTCTCCGGAAAGGGAACGACATGAAAAAAAAACTGCTCATCATTAGTACGATGGATACGAAGGGCAGGGAAGCAGCGTTCGTCAAGGACTATGTCCAAGGACTGGGCATCCATCCCCTCCTTATGGATATCGGGACCTTAGGAGATCCAGTAACCGAACCCGATATCACGCGGTTCGATGTGGTAAAGACTGCCGGATATCATTTTGAGGATTTAGTAAAAGCAAAAAACCGCTCCATTTCAGTGAAAGCCGTTCAGGAAGGAGGCGCGATCCTCGCAAAGCGTCTTTTTGAAGAAGGAAATCTCGACGGAGTGTTAGGAATGGGGGGCGGAACAGGCACCGCGATTGTTACCTATATCATGCGTTCCCTCCCCTTCGGTGTCCCCAAGGTTGTTATCTCGACAGTAGCCTCGAGGGATGTCAGAGAGTATATCGCCACGAAAGATATTATGATGTTTCATTCCGTGGCAGATCTGTTGGGTTTCAATGAGTTCATCCGACTCATTCTCGGTCAGGCATGCCATGCTGTATGTGGAATGATCGAAAAAGGCCGTGGAATGAAAAAAGAGAGGCCGATGGTAGCGGTGACTGCCTACGGCATCAATTCCGTCTGTGCAATGAACGCTGAACCTCTTCTACAAGCAAAAGGGTATGAAATGATCGGTTTTCATGCTAATGGCTGCGGCGGGATGGCCATGGAGGAGCTGATTGCTCAAGGTCTTATCGCGGGTGTGCTCGATTTTACCACTCATGAGATCGCCGATGAAATGTTCGGAGGGTATTGTAGAGGTATCGGCCCGACGCGACTGGAGACCGCGGGAAAGACGGGAATACCTCTCGTGGTTGTACCCGGTGGGCTGGATAACGCTGTTTTCAGCCCCTTCTATCCCATGCCAGATAGACTGAAGGGGAGAAAGAGACATCCCCACGATATCCGGTTCTGTGTCCGTATGGGGCCTGAGGAGATGAAGGAATTTGCACGAATCATCGGAGAGAAATTGAATCAATCAAAAGGGCCTACCTATATCCTCATTCCGAAAAAAGGATGGTCGGAGGCGGATAAGGCCGGGATGGAGCTTTTTGAACCGGAGACGAATCAGGTTTTTGTGGAGGAACTCAAAAGGATCATCACCCCTTCTATCCCCATTGAAGAGATAGACGTTCATATCAGTGAGCCGGTTTTTGCAGGAAGGGCCGTGGAAATTCTAGATCATATGATACGAGAAACTAAACAAAATCGAAACCCTTAGCGCTTTTCTGGAAGAATAAAGAGGATGATCTTCCTTTTCAAACAGTTGAAATTCACCTCCGCTCCTCAAACGCCTTCTAAACAGTGAATGCCTTTAGGTACAGGTTTCACCATATCGAAGCCCACTCCTAGTGCATAATGCTCCAAATCTGAATCAGCCCGCTCAGTGTATCGTACCCTCGTTTAAGTTTCTAAAGACCTGAGGAGCGATGAGATCGCGAGAAAACATGGCGAGCAACTTCACCTTAGGGACCTTGAAACCGTCAAAGAAATAAAAATCAATATGGGCAGGGCCAGAAATGGCCTTGCTTTTTTTGCTTCCATTTCTAAGAAAGAGAGTTATCCTTTTTGTCTATAGGGCGGGCACTGACGTGTGATTGAATTGTTGAATGTGCATCTGAAGGACAAGTGTGATATAAAGAAAGAAGCCTCGCCAGAGAGATAATGCACACAAATGGTTAGGTCAAAGCAGACTATTATGAAACGGACTTTTATTATTCTAATGTGTGTAGTCCTTTTCCCATGGTCAGCTGTTTATGGTGAAGGGCCAAACCTCTCCTCGCCCTCATCCCTGGTTTCATCTTTAAAGATAAGTAGCCCTTTGGATTTTTGTGGCGAAGGAGTTCCCATTGAAAAACAGGAGGTTCGGGAGCGGCTTGAGAAGGAGCTATTGCTTACGTTGTGGGACAGGCCGCAGGTTATTCTCTGGTTGAAACGGTCCCGTCGCTACCTTCCGTATATTGAAGAGAAGCTCAAAGACGAAGGAATGCCAGACGATCTCAAATACGTTGCCATTGCCGAGAGTGCTCTAAGACCTCACGCAGGCTCCGCAAAGGGGGCCATGGGGTTTTGGCAATTTATTGAATCTACCGGGCAGAAATATGGCCTCTTGATCAACAAGCATATCGATCAGAGGCGAAACTTTTTTGCATCCACTCAGGCCGCAGTACGATACTTTAAGTATCTTTATGAAACTTTCGGATCCTGGACACTTGCTACTGCTGCCTACAACATGGGTGAAGATGGACTCATGGCTGAAATCGTGACGCAAGGTGTCGATAATTTCTATCACCTCTACCTTCCCCTCGAGACTCAGCGGTATGTCCTACGGATTGTCGTGGCCAAGCTAATCGCCTCTGATCCGCAGCGATATGGTTTTCAGCTTTCAGACGAGGACTACTATCCCCCTCTCGCCTTCGATCGCATCGAAATCGACCTGTTTAAGGATGTTCCCCTCAAGCTAATTGCTCAGGCAGCAGGCACCCATTTTAAGGTAATTAAGGATTTGAATCCCGAGATTCGTGGCCACTACCTACCAGCAGGACGCCATAGTATTCTGCTTCCCAGGGGTGCCTCCAAGGATTTCCAGGTTCGTTTCGAGCCTCTCCTCAAAAATTTGGTGGTGGATGAAAGAGACAGAATCTACGTGGTTAAGAAAGGGGATACTCTTACGTCCATTGCCGAGCGATTTAATGTCCCATTGTCAGCCCTCATCATCTGGAATCGATTGGACCCCAAAGCTCACCTCCAGCCAGGGGATCAGTTGGTCATCCACCGCAAACCTCCCGAGATTGACAAAGACGCATATAAGTCCGAGAATTCTCTCTCGAAGACAGAGTAGCCTGAGACCAGATATTTGAGGGTGACGAAGAAAGCGGAGAGCAAAAAATAACCTTGAGCTCTGCTTAGTCACCCCTGTATTGTACTTATAAAACCTATCAAGTACCTCCTCCTACTGTCCGTATCCCAACGCTCAGGCTTAATAGTGCGGATTTCTACCTATAATGGATGTAACTGATCGAGTATTTAGATGATTTACAAGATGAGATATTTGCTTGACACATACGACCTCTTCTTATAATTTATAAAAAAATAATATGAAAGATACGCTACCCACCTTTGATTTTCTTTCTTCTTATTGGGGCTTCGACCTCTCTGATTTTCTTTCTTCTTATTGGGGCTTCGACCTCTCCCCTCCTTTTTTCACATATCCAAGAATCAAATAGAAGTTTCAATCTTTAGAAATACAGCATGTTTTTTTCCGTCTTTCCGAAGAGTATTGTAAGTCTCTTAATGACGCTGGAGAAGTCAATGCCTACGCTACCTGTGAGGCCTTCGGGCTACTCAAGGAAAGAAGAACATGATGAGTCAAATCTCCTGTCAAATTGAGATAGCCGGAATGTTACTCTGACAGATAGTCATGGGGCATCCTTCAACACCACTAATAAACCATATTAGGAGGTGATAAAGATGGCAGCGACAGAACAAAATAAGTCCACCGTCCGTCGTTTCTGGGAGGAGGTGTTTAACGGAAGAAAATTGACACTAATAGACGAGCTTTTCACCGCTGACTGGGTCTACCATGGAGTTGCTGATCGAAAGTTATATGGTCAAGAGGGCCTCAAACAATTCCTCACCATGTATTACAATGCCTTTCCCGACATCCAGGTTAAGGTTGAGAATCTGATTGCCGAAGGGGACAAGGTGGTGAGCCATGTCACAAGTCGTGGGACACATAAAGGTGAGTTGATGGGAATAGCCCCAACTGGAAAACAGGTAACAGTGCCAGTGATCTGTATTAGCCGCTTCGCTGGTGATAAGATCGTCGAGGATTGGGAGATCATTGACCTGTTTGGCATGCTGCAACAGCTCGATGTGATCCCGTCACCTGAGTAGAAGTAAGGAGAGATGAGGAGGACGCCAGTTTCCTCATCCCCCTTGGCATAGGGGCCGAGTATAGACTGACTAACTCGATATCGCTGGATACGACCTTCCTCTGCAATTTCATAACCCTTGACGTCCGGGACGAGAATTTCTTTTTCACGTGGCTCGTCGGGTTGAAGTTTCCGTTCTAGCCATTGGGGAACCTTGCCCAGACGAAAAGCGGGATATGCCCGGACAAAGGGGATTGTGTCCTTTTTTTCTTGTCCCTCGGGGTTCCAAGATTCCTTTCTGTAATCCACCAGGGGCCAATATGGCAAAGTATGCTCGATTGCAATTGGTAATCAATAGGTGGTCGTTTATCCTCTGATTTAAAGTTGTGATGTGTCTTTCGAATCGAAACTTTTCGCAAGGTGGGGATAGCGGCAAGATTTCTGCGGTTTAGAATTTAAAATTCTCTATCGCCACCTTATTTGTTCCTTTCTGAAGTGGCAAATTCTGTTAACCGACTTCATTGGTCCTCTCACTTATCTTTAAGTGCTACGTCTCTAGCGTAGAGTGCGGCACCTAGGGCCCCCACGATTTGCGGTTCGTCAGGGATGTTGATCGACATCCCAAAAAGAATTTTCAAGGCATCTGCTATTCCCTCGTTCTTTGCCACTCCGCCACTGAAAGTTATCTCCTTTCTCACCCTCAAACGTTTGGCCATCCTGAAAATTCGGCCGGAGATTGAGTCATGAAGCCCTCTGATGATCTCTTTTACTCTATGTCCCTCCGCAATCAAGGAAATCACCTCTGATTCGGCAAATACTGTGCACATGCTGGTGATAGAGACTCCTTTCCTAACCTGAAGAGACTGGCTTCCCATATCTGAGAGTTCTACTTCCAAAGCATTGGCCATCACTTCTAAGAATCTTCCTGTTCCAGCAGCACACTTGTCATTCATAACGAAATCGTTAATTCTTCCTTTATCATCAAGCGTAATGACTTTACTATCCTGACCACCGATATCTATCACGGTTCGCGTTCGGGGAAAAAGAAAGTGTGCACCCCGGGCATGACACGTGATTTCCGTGACCTCCCTCGCCTTAAAAGGCACCCTGATTCGCCCATATCCGGTAGCAACCACTATGGAAACAGCCTTTTCATCAAGGCCTGCCTTTGCAAGGGCTTCTTCTAGGCATTGCCTAGCAGTCCTCTGAGGGTTTGCGCCGGTACCCATAATGGAGTATGCAAGAATTTCTTCCTCTCCTAGTAGAAGGGCTTCTGAGGATAGGGAGCCGATATCGATTCCGACGTAAATCTCTTTGCCCATACATTACTCCAACATCTCGATGAATGCTTCCAGCCTGGTTCTGGTCTGTCCGGGTGAGTAATTATTCGGGTCCATACAGTCCCCTGGCAGGACAATATATGGAACGCCTCTTTCCTTGAGCCAGTCCCCAATGACAGCGGCACCTCCGCACGATTGCCTGCATCCCCAATGAGAAAAATGGATGACCCCATCAATAGAGTAGTTCTCAACCATCTCTTCTATTGCCTTCATCCTTCTTTCTAAAGGACCTGCCCAGATATTGGACAATATTTTATCAACCATGCTCTTCCAGGGTTGTGCAGGGTCCAGGGGAGGCCAATAGAGATAGTTCGACTCTTCAAAGGAGACAGCAGCTTTCCTTTCCGCCAGAATCTGAAAAATCTCATTTTTGTAGTAGGGGCGTACATGGTGCAACCAGAGGAGGCGATGCTTCTCTTCAAAAAGATATCCTTTTTTGTTCGCAACTTTCTTCTCGATATCGTCGTGGAGAGACCGAAAGAACCGAAGGCCCCACCCGGAACCTATGGAATAAAAATTCATCCCTGCAAGGTAACTGAGCCCCTCGCTTCCAGGGAAAGGGGAAGGAACGGCTCGCCTTAGCTCATTTATTTTTACTAAATACTGCCGTGTCTGGTTGGAAAGATTCAAGACAAGGGAAATCCTGTCCTGGTCTAGAGGAAGGCGAAGTAGGCCGCAGGTTTTCTCCACAAGGTCTTTGAGCTGGTCCGTCATATATTGATGGGTGGAGGGACTTTCAGAGTAAGGAGGATCCAACATAAGGTGCGGGCACCCGCAGATCTGGCTGAAATAATGGAAAAGCTTGTTTGCCCCGTCACAGAGGTGGGAAGAAGAGATGATCAGGTTTGGACGCGGGAGGAAACCCTCTAAGGCCAAGCCAAAGGCACAACGATAAAAAGAACAGAGGTCAGTTGAAATCCGGGCATCAGCCTGGGCGATTGGGTACTCACCCCACCCCATGTAACCTACCAATGATGCCATGACCTCGGGTAGAAAAGGGACCGCACCCACGCCATAGACAATCTCGATAGGGAGAAACGAGTTCATCCAGATGACCGGCCGTTTATGGGCATAAGCCTTTCGCAGAATATCAAGAAGAAATCGTACCCAAATCCTATAAGCTGTATTCTCCCTTATATTTTGCAGATCAACAATTGGGCGCAACACTCGATAGGTCGTGGGAGAGTGGATAAGCCACCGCAATAGCTTTACACGAGTCTCCTTATCCCGCATCTCTTCCCAAAATCTCCAAAAATGCCTGAACTCTCGTCCGTGTTCCCCCGCTTATTCTACCAGTATATTCTCCTTCGATGAAGAGCGTGGGCACTCCAATCCGTCTCAATGCCTCCTCGGCGGCTGGCGCCTCATATAGGTATGGGTCACAGAACTTAAGAGCAAAATAGATGACACCCCCGGCCTTGGTCTTATCTAATTCATGCTTTAAATGCAATATTCTTCGCTCCGTATCATACATCCGAGCGCACGGTGCTTTTTCGAGATAGGCTTTGCTTAATGACAACACAGGATCTGACCCTAATATCACCCCATCCAGAAACCTCTCCCCTATGCACAAATCCGAGGCAACAACCTCCCCGCCCAGTTCCTCTATCAAGCGAATGAGGAGACTTCCGTCTAAAAGCGATCCCGTTACCATCAGCTTTGGGCCTCTTGAAACCACAGAGCTATCCACTTCTAACTTCGCCAGGAAATGGTCCAAAGCCTTATTGAAAACCTTTCTCTGGTTCGTCCATCCCTCTGCCAAAATATCAAGGATATCGCTATGGCGTAGCGGAGGGTCTCCTCTTCCCTGGGAAGAGAAGAGACGTCTGATTAGAGCCCTTGTTCTATTCGCCTCTTCGATAGCGGAAGCCAGTCCATCTTTTGTAACCGTTACTCCGAAATGACGCTCTATCTTTCCGATCAAATCCACTAATCCCTCTCTAAAAAAAGCTATGGAAGATGAAGTTACAATGCGAGGCAGATCGAGAAGAAAGGAGAACGGTGGATGGCAATAGAAACGCCACGCATCATAGAGCCTACGCATTCCATCGCAGGTGTTCAGCATTACAATCCCGGAGAGGAAAGAATATTCTCCCTCAAGAACTTTCCCTAACGATGCTTTGATGAAAGGGCAGAAGTTGGGGTCCAAATAGGCGTCAGCCCTTTCGGAGGATGTCTCTGGAAGGATTCGGTAAGAAGATAACCCTGCCGCGTCCAGGATCTCTAAGGGGAGATAGGTGCAGGTCCAGCCCAAAACAGGATTTCCCCGGACCTCTGACGCTTCACTCTTCAGACCATTCAATAACTTTTTGAAGGCTAAACTTTGGCTCATGCGATAAATCGCATTATTGTAATTTCAGGCATTCCAAGGCAACTTCCATTTTCCTCAATTTTCAAGGTATAGCTATCTTCTCTCCCATAACTCTGCGTGTCTCCACAATAAGCTTTGGTAAGAGATGGCTGCGGATACAGGATTTGAGCAAATGATCATTGGCAACATTGCCCTTCGGTAAACAGTTTGGCATAAGCGAAGTTTTCCTCATTTGTGGGAGCGGGGTTGGCAAGATATCGCCGGTTAGAATTTAGAACTCTTCGTGGCAGCCCTATTTGTTTCTTCCTCCTACCAGTAATTGCCTTTCACATCTTCTTTTTTTATCATACAACATTTTGACTTGCATTTGATAACTTTTATTTTTCGGATCTACTGATTTTGGATCATAATGTCAATAAAAATTAGTCTTGAAAGTGGATCGTTATCTGAACGGTTGTGATATAATATGTTAATTTAAAATTCTAATCTCTTTGGGGGAAATGGGCATGGGTATTTCTTTCTTTGGAGTAAAATCATTTTTGGGTGAAACGGTTGTCAAACAAATGGTCAGGATGCTTCCTAATCTTTCGATGAAAAACATCATCAAGATCATTGAAATATGATTAAAAGAGAGCAAATGGGTTTGATCGGGCTTAAAGAGATTTTCGAGGAGCTAAAAAGGACAAAGAGAAAATTCGAGTCTGAAAAAAGGAATGACTTGCTCATCGGTTCTCAGAGGTTGCTTTAATGGTTATGTTTAGAGGATGCGGTACCTCCGGGCTTTGAAAGGGGATCATGAAAGTTCTCTTGATACAACCTAAAAGCGATGCCATTGGATTTACCGATCTGATATTGGCCGAACCTTTGGGCCAGGAGATGATCGTAAGAACTTTGGATCGTTTCGGAGAGGGGCTATGAAAGTCACCCAGAAAATGAAGAAGGTGGCGTGGGGAAAGATTGTCGACATGGTACTCCAGATCGTGGATATGGGATCTGCCAGAAAGTTCTTAATCAAAAAGGCGGATGGGAAACTCTGGCGGGCAATTGTCGAGGAGGACCAGGAAAGCCTTAGACCCGCTCAGGAGCTCAAGTATGCCTTTGTTCGGAACCTCCTTTACACCACGGATAAACATCTGAAACGGGGGATTTTGGGCAAAGAAGTTTTCCACAAGATGGTAAGGGTTTTTGTCAGAAATGTATTTATCGAGGATATCTCAGAGAGGGAGATTCGGAAAGAAGATGAAAAGGATATTGTTTATCCCTGTTATCTTGTTCTAAGTCCTACCCAATTATGTAATCTTCGATGCCCTGGTTGTTATGCCAGCAGCGAAAGCCATTCCAACGTTTCGCTCCCTTGGCACATCGTCACCAGGATTATTGAGGAGAAGAAAGAGTTCTGGCATTCTCGTTTCACAGTCATATCAGGGGGGGAACCTTTTCTCTGGCATACTGAAGGGAAAGGGATTATCGATCTTGCAAGGGAACATGATGACAACTTCTTCATGGCTTACACCAATGGCACTCTGATTAACCACGAGGTAGCTAAGCGGTTAGCGGATGTTGGAAACCTTACACCTTGTATTTCGGTTGAGGGGTTTGAAGAAAAAACCGACCAAAGGAGGGGACGAGGGATTTTCAAAAGGATCATGAAAAGCTTTGAATACCTGAGGGAAGAAGGGGTCCCCTTCGGAATCTCTGTTGAGGCTACCAAGAATAACTGGGATGAAGTCACAAGTAGGGAATTTCTTCATTTCTATTTCGACGAGCAAGGAGCTTTTTATGGATGGCTTTTTCAATATATGCCCATCGGTCGAAGTTACACCTTGAAGGAGATGGTCGCCCCAGAGCAGAGGTTGGAAATGTTTAAGCGAAACGTCTGGGCCATTAAGGAGGGGGGCTACAATTACATCGATTTCTGGAACCAAGGTGTCATGACCGATGGGTGTTTGGCTGCGGGGAGGAACGGCGGCTATCTCTATATCGATTGGAATGGAAACGTCATGCCTTGCGTTTTTATCCCTTATTATGTTGACAACATATACAAGGTTTACGAGAGAGGGGCGAATCTCAACGATGTCCTCTATTCCACCTTCTTCAGAGAGATAAGGAGATGGCAGTCTCAGTATGCTTATGGGAAACCCCCGCTGGAGCAGCATAATCTGATCCTTCCTTGCCCCATTAGAGACCATCACAAGGTAGTCTACGAGATTCTTAAAAACCATTCTACTGTTCAACCAGCCGACGAACCCGCAAGAGAGGCCAAGGAGGATTCAACATATCATGAGGGTTTGATAGAATACGATCAACTCCTGCAACAGGTGATTGATCCTGTCTGGAAGCAGGAATATAGAAAAACAAATGTAACGAGTGACGTTAACTAGCATTGATATCAACATTTCATGTCGGCCTTTACTTTGTTTTCTAGTCAATTATGACCACAAACGTTATCCCCCCAATAATGTGGATTCAATACTCAGGAGGAAAGAAAGATTGGGACCTTAAATACTGATTTCAGTCAAAAGACCTTCCTGCCTTGGATGAATATTTTAAGTATGTGAAGGTGGTAGGGGTGTTGATCAGAGCAATCGTTGAGGCCACGCCGCTCTATCAGGAAGTACGATTGGTGGAGTCCCCCTGGAACAATTTGAGAAATTTATCTAAGTTTGAAAAAAGGAAGAAGGTTTATTATAGAGATTTATATTACGAGGTTTTCATGATAGGTCTCATCCTCGAGGGCGGTGGCATGCGCTCTGATGGCGTTGATGGATAGAGGTCTTACCAGATTTAATCTCGCTGTGGCTGTATCCGCCAGTGTCCCCATTTTGGCCTATTTTAAGAAGTTTCACTATCTGCTATCTATCTTCTGTTTCCAGACCCTTTAAAATGTTCCAATTTGAATCTCATATATTGAACCAACATGCATCATTTCTAACGGAAATCTTCGATTCCAGAAGCATGCCTCTGTTGCATAGTAGTAAGTGAAAGTGTCGATCAAAAGTTATTCTGACATCGTTCGTCAAATCCAATACTCGTCGGAAGATATATAGGTTGTCAGAAAAATTCATTTTCAAGGTCTGGTATCATTTTTTCGCCATTCCTTATTTGGAAGAGAATAAATCAACCCTCCCACTCAACTTCACTACGATGTCTAAAATCTCAGGTAGTAGAGAGTCCTCGTCCATTAGAGATTGGAAACCAGGAGGGCGAACTTCATTTCAGTAACAATGGCCGTAGCGAGGATGCACACGATCATTTTCTTTCCCGAAAAGAAAAATGTTTATCTTGTCTATCGCCCGATGAGGTATTATGCTTAAAAAATGAATCATTGATGGAATGGATAAATGAGCCCACTCCCTATGGAGAAAACAAGAATTTCTATCAGCTCGATACAACTGGAGGAAAATAGATGAAGGATAAACTCTTATCGCGGTTTAAGGAGGATGTGTCGATCGTTCTGTGCGGTGAGGCGGGACAAGGGATTCAAACAGTCGAACACATTCTCACGCAAACATTGAAACTCTCAGGGTATCATGTCTTCTCCACACAGGAATACATGTCGCGCATTCGAGGAGGGAATAATTCCACCTTGGTGCGTATATCCTCAAACAGGGTGTCAGCACCGGTGGACCGAATCGATCTGCTGATCCCGTTCAGTCCAGGGGCTGTACGCCACGTTCAGAAAAAAATTTCACCTGAGACGATCCTCATGGGAGAAAAAAAAATCTACGGAAACGAATATCAGGAGGAAAGAGCCATTGATGTCCCTCTTTCTGAAATTGCCTCAGAGGTAGGGGGACGCATCTATTCGAATACGGTTGCGGTTGCCGTCCTCGCAGGGCTTCTAAAGGTGGAAAGGGAAGTTCTGGATCGTTACCTCAGGCACTATTTTTCAGGGAAGGATGAGAATACGATCCATAAGAACCTGGAGGCGGCAAGAAGAGGGTATGAGGTGAGCGATGAATTGTTGCGAAATGGCAAACTTCAAATCGATCTCGTCAAGCACAATGATATAAAAGAGGAAATTCTGATCGACGGCGTAGAGGCCTTGGCCATGGGCGCCGTCGCCGGAGGATGTAATTTCCTTTCCTTCTATCCCATGTCTCCTTCGACAGCTGTCGCGGTGCTCCTTGCACAGTATTCGAAGGAATTTGGAATTATTGTTGAACAGGCAGAAGATGAAATCAGCGCCATCAACATGGTGATCGGGGCTTGGTATGCAGGGGCGAGAGGTCTTGCTTCCACCTCTGGTGGGGGCTTCGCCCTCATGGTGGAAGGACTCAGCCTTGCGGGAATGATCGAGTCTCCACTGGTGGTCCATATTGGTCAGCGGCCTGGTCCAGCAACAGGACTGCCGACGAGGACAGAACAAGGGGAACTCCTTTTTGCTCTCTATTCGGGTCACGGAGAATTCCCCAGGATCATCTTAACCCCTGGAACGATCGAGGACTGTTTTTATCTGGCTCAGAAGGCCTTTAACCTCGCAGATCAATATCAGGTTCCCGTTTTCATCCTGACGGATCAGTACCTTCTTGAGTCTCACTACAACATTCCCTCTCTCGATCCAATACGAAACCCTCTACAAAAACATTTTGTCGAAACGAACCAAGACTATAAGCGTTACGAGCTTACCGAGGCCGGGCTCTCCCCTCGCGGGATTCCCGGTTTTGGTGAAGGGCTCGTGGTGCTCGATAGCGACGAGCACGATGAGGAAGGCCATATTACGGAGGATCTGGATCTGAGGACCAAAATGGTCAATAAGCGATTTAAGAAATTGGGCCTCCTTATGAAGGATATCATCGCTCCTGAACTTGTTGGGCCGAAGGATTACGAGACATTGATCATCGGATGGGGATCAACCTATCACGCCATTAAGGAAGCACTTCGACAATTGGGGACAAAGGACGTTGCGTTTCTCCATTTCAAACAGGTCTATCCTTTGCATCCGGACACGATCGCCTATCTTCAGAAGGCGAAGAAAAGAGTGATCGTCGAGAACAACGGTACTGCCCAGTTTGGTCAGCTCATCCGGCTTCGGGCCGGATTTGACATGGATCTAAGAATTCTTAAATACAATGGCTTGCCTTTTTCTGTGGAAGGACTGGGAGAACAGTTGAAGTCCGTTTTGGATTAGGAGGGGAAACAGATGAATACGAAATGGTTCGACATGGGGGAGATTGACATCGCCTGGTGTCCGGGCTGCGGCAATTTCGCTATCCTTAATGCCCTGAAGCAAGCGCTGTCAGAATTGGAGATTAAACCCGAGAGGCTTGTAGTGGTGTCTGGTATCGGTCAGGCAGCCAAGGCACCACATTATTACAAATGCAACCTCTTCAACGGATTGCATGGGCGATCGTTAGCTGTTGCCACCGCCATTAAAGCAGCAAATCCTCAATTGATCGTCATCGATGAGAGTGGTGATGGGTGCATGTATGGCGAAGGAGGAAATCACTTCATCCATTCCATTCGTAGAAACCCGGATATCACCAACATCGTCCACAACAATATGGTCTACGGGCTGACGAAAGGGCAGGCTTCGCCAACGAGTCTTCAGGGATTCAAGACGCCCGTTCAACGAGAAGGAGTCTTTAGCGAAGCTTTTAATCCCCTCTCGCTCGCGATCAGCTTGGGAGCCTCCTTTGTATCAAGGGCCTTCGCAGGCGATATCGACCAAACGAAGGAGATCATTAAAAAAGCTATTACTCATAAAGGATATTCACTCGTCGATATCCAACAGCCCTGCGTGACCTATAACAAACTAAATACCTATCAGTGGTTCAAGGCAAAGACGTATTATCTCGACTCTTCCTATGATCCTCATGACCGAATTGAAGCTCTTAGAAGGGCAGCGGAGGTCGAAAAGCTACCTCTTGGCATCTTCTACCTCAATCCCAGGCCTACCTTTGAGGAAAAATTGGGCGTCTATCAGGAGAGAAAGGATCCCTTGTATACAAGAAGTCCGGATCTGAAGAAGCTTTCTGAATTGATTGATTTAAAGAGAGGACCTTGACACTCATTCTCCTCTTTTTCAATTGGCTTGTGGGAGGGTTATTTCGCCAGCACCTGCGCAAGGTTCAAAAGGCTTAGATCGAGGGGCTTCTTGGAGGTCGCGACGACCTCCAGAGGAGTGGTCGCGATATCGCCTTTGATCACACCTACCAGAATTCCATACTCGCCTCTTGCAAGACAATCCGTGGCTGCTGCTCCGAAACGTGTGGCGAGAAGCCGATCGGAAGCGGCAGGTGATCCCCCACGCTGGACGTGGCCAAGGATAGTCACCCGCATTTCGAAACCGAGTTCATAGTGGTCTCTGAAGTAGCGAGCCAGCCTCTCGGCATTGTAGGTTGCGCCTTCTGCCACAACGACCAGAGCATGGGCTTTGCCCCGCTCATAGGCCTCACGAAGTTGCTTCGCTACCACATCCGGATCGGTGTCTATCTCAGGAATGATAATGACCTCAGCCCCTCCTGCGATCCCGGCCATGAGGGCGAGGTAACCGCAGTCGCGGCCCATCACTTCCACAAGAATCCCTCGTTGATGGGAAGAAGCTGTCACTTTGAGACGGTCGATGGCTTCAAGAGCGATGTTGAGGGCTGTATTGACTCCAATGGTTATGTCGGACCCAAAAAGGTCATTGTCGATCGTAGACGCCACACCGACCACAGGAAATCCCAATTTGGAGAGGGCATAGGCCCCTTGTTGAGACCCGTCTCCCCCTATGACCACGAGACCCTCAATACGATGCTGGTAAAGCACCTCGAGAGCCCTCTTTCGCCCCTCTTCGGTTTTAAATTCGGGACTACGGGCGCTCCCCAGGACCGTTCCACCCTGCTGAAGGATGTTACCTACATCGCGGGCCCCCATCGATTCCAGATGGCCGCTGATAAGCCCGGCATAGCCACGGCGGATGCCGAAGACCTCCCAGCCCTTATCAATTCCGGTCCTGACCACGGCACGGATTGCCGCATTCATTCCTGGAGCGTCCCCTCCGCTTGTTAAGACAGCGATGCGTTTCATCTCTTCTCCTGCTCGAAAAAAAATGATCTTAACAGGAAGCCTTTTCTCTCAGCGGAAATAGGCACTCAGAACATATTGTTGCAACATCCTCTGGGTATTGAAGAAAGAGCCATTGATCGCGATCGCATGACGCATCAGTTCGA
>SMTZ1_10002412_pt1 | contig 21157 bp, 16 predicted proteins | sample DeeMarSWOR136_30_FD_25667 | JGI IMG/M metagenome (IMG submission 25667) | reverse complement strand
CCGTCTGCATGATGGTGTTGATGCGGGCTCCGAGGCCAAGCTCCTGAGCGATTTTCACAGCGTTGATGACGTAGAAACTGACGTTCTTCTTGATGATCTGCTCCTGCACCTCGGCGGGGAGCTCGTCCCACACCTCCCGAGCCGTGAAGGGGGAGTTGAGCAGGAACACACCGCCCTTCTCGAGCTTTAAAAGCATGTCGTACTTCTCCACAAAGGAGAATTTGTGACAAGCCAGGAAGCTCGCCTTATTGACTAGATAGGTGCTCCGTATCGGGTTCTCTCCGAAGCGCAGATGGCTTACCGTAACCGCACCGGCCTTCTTGGAGTCGTATTCGAAGTATCCCTGTGCAAAGTTGGGTGTTGCGTCAGCAATGATCTTGATTGAGTTCTTGTTGGCACTCACCGTACCGTCAGACCCGAGGCCGTAGAACATGGCCCGGTGCACGTCCCTTCCCTCCGTTGAAAAGTCGTCGTCCCAGGGAATGTTCGAGTTGCTCACGTCGTCGGTGATACCGACGGTGAAACGGTTCTTGGGTTTTGATTCCTTCAGGTTGTCGAGCACCGATTTGGCCATGCCTGCGTTGAACTCTGCAGAGCCGAGCCCATACCGGCCACCCACCACGAGCGGGTAGCCCTTGAAGGAAGCCCAGCCCTCGCCCATGGCCTCACCGATAGCCGTCCGCACGTCTTCGTACAGGGGCTCACCGACAGCGCCAGGCTCCTTGGTTCGGTCGAGCACAGCGATGCGTTTCACTGTTGCGGGGAGGGCGGCAACGAAATCCCTGGTGCTGAATGGCCGGTAGAGCCGCACCTTCACCACACCGACCTTCTCACCCTGTCCGTTCAGGTAATCAACCACCTCATCCATGGTTTCTGCACCGGATCCCATGAGCACCACCACCCTGTCGCATCTGCAGCGCCCTCATAGTCGAAGAGATGGTACCGGCGACCCGTGAGCTTTGCGAATCGGTCCATGTACTCCTGCACGATGCCCGGAGCAGCTGTATAGAATCTGTTCACGGTTTCCCGGGCACTGAAGAACACATCGGGGTTCTGCGAGGTGCCCCTGATCATTGGATTCTCGGGATTCAAACCGCGCAGGCGGTGGGCAATGACATACTCGTCGTCGATCATCCCGCGCATGTCGTCATAGGTGAGCTGCTCGATTTTCTGGATCTCATGTGACAGGCGAAACCCGTCAAAAAAGTGAAGGAAGGGCACTCGAGATTTAAGGGTCGCTGACTGGGCGATGAGCGCCAGATCCATGATCTCCTGAATGGACGATGACGGTATCAGGGCAAATCCCGTTGCCCGCACGGACATGACGTCAGAGTGGTCCCCAAAAATGGAGAGCGCCTGACAGGCAACCGATCGGGCGGTCACGTGAAAAACCGTCGGACAGAGCTCTCCGGCGATCTTGTACATATTGGGTATCATGAGCAGGAGACCCTGGGAAGCTGTGTATGTCGTCGTCAAAGCACCTGTTGTCAGGGCACCGTGCACGGCACCTGCAGCACCGGCTTCGGACTGCATCTCGGTGACCGAGGGGACGCTCCCCCAGATGTTCTTCCTCCCCTTGGCAGACCATGCATCTGACAGCTCCCCAATGAGGGACGATGGCGTGATCGGGTAGATCGCGATCACCTCATTGGTCGCATGGGCCACGTATGCAGCCGCTGTATTGCCATCCATCGGTACCATATCTCTATGCGTGCTCATCCTCTCTCTTGCTCCTGTGCTGGTTAAAAGTTTCGTAAAGTGTAATAATATTTCCATACCCGATCAAGCTTTTCATACAGCCCTTTCCATCAGGCATATAATATCACAATGCACCCGGGGGTTCGCCTACATCGTATACAGGGAAACTGCGGGGCATCCACATGTATCCGGCGTCGGTCGCAGTTTCTAGGTGTGGGAGCATAACAGGAAAGAGGAGGCCTGGGTGTGGCAGGCCTGGCTTTTCAGCCAGCACCCAGGTACTTCACAAGGGTGAGGCGGTTGATGTTTCCGGCCAGGTAATCATGGTGGATCTCATCCATCATCTCTTTCATGATGTAGATACCGAGGCCGCGTTCCTTGGATTGGGAGAAATGATCATCGATATCGACGTCATCCTGCTCAATGGGGTTGAAATGTTCACCCTCATGTTCGAATACGACGATGAATTTTCCCCGCTCCTTTCTGCACTCAATGGTGAAGTTCTTACGCTCGTCACTTCCCAGCGCATGTTCGATAATGTTTGCACACCATTCATCACAGGAAATTTCGATCTTCGTGATGTCCGACTCAGGAAATTTCGATCTTCGTGATGTCCGACTCGTCGGCACCCGCCTCCCGTGCCTTGTCCGAGATGAAGTTCCGTGCCTTTGAGAGATTGATGAGATCTGACTCCAGAAGAATCTTCTCGTCTTTCATTCACACGCTCCGTACTATCGAGCAGCCCTATGCCGACGAAACCGAGCCCTGTTCGTCCAATTTGATGATACCCTGACAGCCTGAACATCTATACTTCCCCGGCTTCGATGCCTTCAATTTTTTTCCACAGTGCGGGCATTCGAAGACAAGCGGGAAAACATCCTTAGTTACCTGCTGTACCTCTGGCCTGGCCTGCTGGCCTGCACCCATTGCAGCAAGTGACTCGAGCATACCCAGTGCCCCATCGAGGTCATCCGCGATCTTGAAAAATTTGGTAAACCCGAGCAGCTGGAACACATCCATGACCTTGTGCTGCAGTCCGAAGAGAACCATGTCACCCTTTTTCTGCTTCAGATTCTTGAGAAAGGCCGTGAATGCGCCGATACCGGTGCTGCTTATGTAGTTGAGACCGTTGCAGTTGAAAATGATGCGTACGATACCGGAATCGATGAGCTGGTTTACGTGAGACTGAAACTCAGGAGAATTGTAGGTGTCGAGATAACCGGTGAGAATGAGCTGAACGGTTTTTCCGTCTCCTCCCACCTGCATGGGCGTTATTTTCAGCGAGTCTTTGATGTTGATCTCTTCCATGGGCTTCCCCTGTTAACCTGAAGTATACTGTAATTGGTCGCTGGCTTTCAAATCTTTATTACCTCTATACTGCAATCCACCAGCTTCCCCTTGGTCGCGAGCAACCATAATGTCGCGTTGCTTATAACAGAGTGTCTCAATTGTTAGATCTCAAATAGTTATTTTTTATCAACGATATTTGTATATTGCATATGTGTATTATTCACCAGACACTAATTGGTCGCTCGTACACAATTACTAAATTGTGTGCGAGCTCCCCCCCCTCAGTATCTTCTGATACTGAGGGGCTGAGCGCAAGCGACCTAATTAGTTTCTTGCCTCTTAATACACTGTCATTTATATCAATAAATACGTAAACTTATCGATGAAATGCGAATTGTTAACCAGAAACTAATTATACCACTTTGTACAAATAATTCATTCCAGGATCATACTCTTCAGGGTTATGACCCCACAATAACCCCTTCAGACCCGTACATCTCCATCACTTGACCTTCATCACCAAGAGCGTCATATCGTCGAACTGCTCCGCGCTTCCGACAAAGGAGATGACATCCTCCACTATGGCATTGGCGATCTCACTCGAATCGCGCTCCGATATCCCTGGTATGAACCCGGAAAGACGCTCAAGCCCATACTCCTCCTCTGCCCCATTCCGAGCCTCGAGAATGCCGTCGGTGAACAGATAGAGTGAATCACCGTTTGTGAGGCGTATGGGCTTCTCCTCGGTATATTCCACATCGGGCATCACACCGATAGGTATGGAACTCGACGGCGGCTTCACCTGGAAACAGCGCTTCCTGTCGGCCTTGTAGACCATGAGGGGACCGTATCCCGCATTGGTGTAGCGAAAGACCATGTTTTTCAGGTTGAAGGTCCCGAAGAGCAGCGTGGCAAAGCGGTCGCTTGAAATATCGGCAGCAAGCGTGCTGTTCATGAGGGTTACCACCTTTGCGGGGTTCTGCACACCCGAGTTGATGAGTGATTTGAACACCGTCCTGATCATGATCATCATGAGTGAGGCAGGAACTCCCTTGCCGGCAACATCACTCATGATGAGCCCGTACATACCGCTACCTATCTCGATGAAGTCATAGTAATCACCACCCACACCTGTGGCGGCCCGGTAGAAACCGTTGATGCTCAACCGCTCCGTGGAAATACCGGAACCGGGTATCATGCTCTGCTGTATGTTCCGGGCGATGTCGAGCTGCTCGTCGAGCTTTGCCTTTTCCTGCATCTGCTGCTGATAAACGAGAAGCCGACCGGTCATGCGGTTGAACTCACCTGCAAGCATGCCGATCTCATCCCGTGCCCTCACCTGTATCTTGTATTCCAGATTGCCGCCACCGATGATGTTTGCGCCTTTCGCAAGTATCTTGATCGGTTTGATGGTGATAGAGGCCATGATGACAGCCCCTATGATGCCCACAATGATCGTGATGAGGGTGATGATGATAGTGTTGATGATGCTCGTTTTCCGAACATCCTCTATGGTGCTGAATATCGTTTCCGTCGAATAACCGATGCGGACCGTGCCGATCCGCTTGCCCGCAAACATGATGGGGGAGGCCAGATGGTATAGAGGAGCGAGTACATCGGGTGTAAACGCAGGTTCTATGAGTACGTCGTCGTACTGGGATGCACGCACCGTGAACTCGTCTTCCTGTATCGTACCCCGCTGGTTGATGTCGGAATGAGCGATGACCCGGTTTCCCGTGTCAAGCACAGCGCTGTACTCGATGTCTTCGTTTTCCATGGTCTTACCGATGAGAGAGAGGAGAAGGAGTTCATCGTTGTTCAGAATACCCTCGCGGGCAACATTGGTCATGTTTTCCAGCGAGAGGCCGGCTTTCTCGATCATCTGCTGCGCAAGCGCCCTTCTCTCGTGGTTGATTGCCACATAGCTCAGCACCGTGCTGATTCCAAGCGTCAGCAGGAGCACCAACACGCCAATGAGCACACTGAATTTGAAGCGCAATCCGAATCGGATCTTCCTTCCCTCTGCAGTTTCCATGGAAACTCCCTCTCTCACCGCTCTGTATCGTTCGATGACACTTGCGGTTATGTAAAAAGTTATGAAGAAGAGACCGCCGAGCAGGATGTACAGGGCAATATTGAGGAACTGGTGTGCCCGAAAACGATATGTCCCGACCACCCATGGCGGTGCCTTCACGGTCTCTGGTATTTCCTCCTTCGGTACAGAAGGGGACCGAAGGTTGAATGCAACTCTGGATGTTCTGCTCACATTTCCGGCACGATCGATTGCCGCAACCTGAAAGTACCAGGTACCCTCGTCAAGGGATTGGTACTGCCTCTCTCTCTTTGCCGTGCGAATGCGGGCGCTTGTGATGTTCACCCGCTTTCTGGTGAGGCTGTAATTATATCCTATTATTTCACTATCTCTCGAAGTCCAGGTAATACGGGGATCGTTGTTCTCAAGGAAGCCCGATTCGTCTTGGCCCAGATCGGCAATCACAGGCGCCCTGGGCGGCGTGAGGTCTGCGGTGAACATGAGCGTCAGGGTTGGTGAAAGATTCCCCGCCCGGTCTTTTGCCCTGAGATGGAGGTACCAGGCACCCTCCTCATCGGCTCTGAGCTTCATGCTGGTCGTGGAGGCGGAGATGTTGACGATTTCTGGTTCATAGATTTGCTCACGGTTGAAGGCATAGAGGTATCCCTCGATCCCCGAGGGGTCCTTCAGCGCATCCCAATGCACCGTGAGTCCACGCAATCCGATGTACTTTCCAAGAGGTTTCCGGAGCTGGAGCTGCCCGATGCTCCGGTCGGGACCCGCATGAGCAACACCGGCTGTATCGTGCCAGAACTGATGGAGCTCACCATCTCTGGATATTGGGAAGTGGTCTATGATATCCACCCCGACCTCTCCGATGAGGCCAGCCTCCTCAAAGCGGTCTCCCTGCTGAACAGAATAGTAGAGTGCTCCCTTCCCCGTTCTCTCATCCACGTAGAACACGTAGAGCTTCCCGTCCATCTGAATAACACGCGGCTCCCGGGCACTTGCAAGGGACGGTGTAATACGAACAGGCTCACCGAGTTTCGTACCCTCGAGATCCAACTCACGGTAGTAAATACCGCGCAATCCCCCCTGGTCGCTCTGCCAGATCAGCTTCAACCGTTCACCCTCTGCAAGGAGAACGGGTCGCTCGTCCTCCCCCAGGGCATTGTCAGTCAGATTCTTGGGTTCAGACCACGGGCTTCTGAGATCACTGGTGGTGGCAAGATATATATCAAAAACCGGTGCACGCTGTTCCGCAAAGGGGCGTGATTGCCATACCATGTAGTAACGACCCCTGTAGAAGAGAATGGATGGGAAAAAGGAGCCTGCAAACTCGACGTAAACTCTGTAAATCCCTGACCATGAGTTTCCCGCGTCCGATGAAAGGGTATAGAAAAAGTCGACCCTCCTCCCCTCACTCTCGGTGTGGAAGAAGAGCAGCAGGTTGCGCCCGATCACGAAGAGCGAGGGATCGAAACTGTACACATCGGGCTGCACGACCCTTTTTCCATCGGACCAGGATACGCCCCCGTCATAACTCACGGAGAGGTAAATCCCGCCTTTCAGGGTATTCCAGACCAGAAAAAGCGCGCCGCCTGTCCGGGCTACATCGTAATGGGGGAAAAACCCTTCTTCGACCTCTATGTCGTCTACCACGGTCATGGGATCTTCGAAATCCTTCAGGTCTGCCGAGCGGTGGTATATAATGCTCGCACGGTTTGTGCTCCGTTTGATCGAGAAGATAAGGAAGGTAGCGCCGGTATGGATCACACGCGCATCTGAATAGATGACACCGCGGGAATTACGCTGAAGATACACCGGGTAGTCCCAGTAATAGGCCAAACCCACCGATGCTATGCCACAAAAAAACAGCGTAAGTGCGCCGATGATCTTCTTCATGAACTCCCCTGTGCACCGGACACCTCTAGTCGCTTTCGTGCCCGTTCAATATTTGTCCTGACGCTCTCATTTTCGGGGTCAAGCCTGAGAACCTCCTCCCACTCGGAGATAGCCTCGGCGTACAGGCCGTTCATGTAAAAGGTAACACCTTCGATATAGTGCTTCTTGATCCTGATCTTGAGCTCATCCTGAGCCTCTTCCTCCTGTGCAGTGATACCCGCTGCCGCTCTCTGGAGGTTTCGCAACTTCGACTCGGCCCTCGAGAGATCGATGCGCGCCTCGACGTATTCGGGGTTGAACTCCAGCGCCTGGCGCCAGGTTTCGATCGCTTCCTCGAGACGTTCACTTGCATACAGGTCGAGCCCCTTGCGGTAAAGCCGCTCTGCCTGTCGGCGGTCCTTTTCCGTCACGACCCTCTTCTGCTCCTGCTCCTGTACCGTCCGCTCCTCTTCGAGCTGCCGTATCAGGGCCGCCGTATCCCTGTACCGGGGGTTCACCTCCTGGATGAGTTTGAGCTTGGCCACAGCTTCCCTTTTTTTCCCCCGCTCCATGAGCTGTCGCGCATCACGGTACATACCCGCGAGGATCTCCTCAGCCAGGGCTGGGTCGGTCTTTCCCAGGGTTCTGGTGAGCGAAATACGGGCCTCCTCATTGAAGGGAAAGATCAGGAGTATCTCCTCCCAGTATTTGATCGATTCCTGGTACTCCCCCTTGTCGTAGGCCTGGGAACCGAGGAGCTTGAGGTTCTCAACGAGTTTGTAGAAGGGTGAGGTGGGCAGAACAACCTTTTCCTCCATACGCTTCAGGGCAATGATGTCTCTGAGGATGTACTCCCTTATCTGCGTGTTTTCCGGATCAAGCTCGAGACCGCGGTTGAGCTGTGCAAGTGAATCGCGGTACTGGTTGAGGTTGTAGAACTTGATACCCTCTCTGAGGTATCGTGCAACGAGCTCCGCGTTTCGCTCCCGTGCACGATCTTCCCGCCGTCTGATCGCCTCCCTGCAATCCTCGATGTACCGTCTGGACCGCTTGACCTGATAGTTCATGGCAATGGCATTTTCGAACTGGTCTATGGCATCCTCATAACGTTTCTCAGTGAAGAGGCGCTCACCGTTTTCGAAGTATCCGCGTGCCATTTCAAGCAGCCGTTCCTGTTCTCTGAGCTTGAACTCTATCTTGGAGAGATAGAGTCCCGCTTCCTCGTCACCGGGTTTGAGCTCCAGGACCTCCTTCCACGTGTCCTGCGATGCCTTGAGCTTGTCCTCAGCAAAGAGCCTCCGGCCCTCTTCGCGCATGCCCCTGAGCCTGGCCCCAAGCTCAGCCTCCAGCATCCTTTCTCTGGTGAGTTCGATGCGCTGCTGCGCAATGCCTCCCTCGGGGAAAAACTTGTGCGCTTCTTCATAGGAGGAAATCGCAGCATCGAAATCCTGCTGCTCGAGATGACGATCGCCTTCATCGATGAGCATGCCGTACTGCCGGTCCCTGCGGGCATATCCTACGGCTTCAAGTCCCCTGTTCACCATGTCCGTGAGTTCCTCGTCCCCGGGGTTAGAGTGTTCCTGCACATAGCCGAACTCGTTTTGCGCCCCGTCCAGTTCTCCCTTATCCAGGAGAGAGTACCCGAGTTCCACGTGTGCGGTCAGCTCTTCATACTTCTTCAGGGCCTTCTCGATGAGCAGTTTAACCTCTTCATTCCACGGGTCTTGCTTCAGCACCTCCGTCCACTTATCAATGGCCCCCATGTAGTGGTTTGCATCGTAGAGCTCCTTTCCCTCCCGTATGGATCGCTCGATCTGCCGCGGTGAGCTCCTCTGCCGCGCGTACAGGGGCTGGGTTATGAGAAAGACCATGAGTAGAAAAATGAAGATAGAACGTGGACTCATGCCAGATCCTAAATGTGAATCATGAAAAGCTCTACCCATCATTATATCTCTACTGCCCTCATTCACCAGGTAACTTGTTCAACTTCAACTAATTAGTATATCGACAGAAAGGTTTGATAACACAAAAGGACATCGTTAAAATCTTGAAAAATGATTCCCCTGGTATTATTAATAGTATCCCGATTGCTTCGTCGAGTCCAATCGAAATGGCCTTTTGATTTCGCTCCGTTCCAGGACCATGAAGCAATACAGCGGGATACCACGCACTGGACCAAAGCGATGAAATGGAAACTCCTGGCTCTTGATCTCGATGGCACAACCCTGAACAGCAGTGAGCAGATAAGCGATACCAATATCAGTGCCATACAGCGGGCTTCACAGGCGGGGATTAGGGTCATCGTCACCACGGGGAGAAGCTACACCTCTGCGAGCAGGTTCATTCACCGACTGGGCACAACAGACCCGACGATCACCTACAACGGAGCACTCATCAGGAACGGCACATCCGTGCTGCGGTCCCTGACTTTGGAGGGCACCATTGTACGGGATACTCTGACTCTACTCAAAGAACTGGGGCAGTCACCTGTCGTATATTCCGTAGACGACAAGCGCTACGTCGATGAACCTGAAAAGCTCATCCCCGGCTTCTTCGAGTTCTCAAAGGGATCGGGTATTGAAAATATCCAGGTGGCTGACCTCATGTCACAGTGCTGGGAACATGTCATACGGGTCAGCGTCTTCACCGACGAGACTACGACGCAGAAGCTCGATGAAGAGCTCGGGAGAAGATTGGTCGGATCGATTAAAACAGCCCAGACCTACTTTTCTGACTGGAACTTCTGGATATTCGAGGTGCTCAACCCTGAATGTTCGAAACCAAAAGCCCTCCAGTATCTCTGTGATCTATACGGTTTTGATAGAGAGGAGGTCATCGCAGTCGGAGACAACCGAAACGATGTCGAAATGCTCGATTGGGCCGGGATGGGTGTGGCCATGCGGAACAGCCTTCCAGATGTGCTCCGACATGCGGATTACGTAACCACGCGGGACAACAACGAGCACGGTGTTGCAGAGGTCATCGACCGGTTTATTCTCTCGGGCTGATGGAGTTTCAATCCTTCAGAAATGCCCGGTAGAGCCGTCGGAGCAGATCGATGGTGAGGTCAGCAGAAAAAATGAGAGGACTCGACGGGTACTGTTCGATGAATTCCTCAAAGCTGCCCAGAATACGCTTCAACTCACCGATCATCGCGTCGCGGTCGAAATGTATATCCGAAAAGAACCTGCCGAGAAACTTGTCACACTCATCCTTGGCCTTGCCGAAACGGTGAACTGCCGAGGACCTGGGCTCGCGTTCGACAATGACATCCTCCAGATGTTCGAGGAATATCTCTAGAAACTCCAGAAGAAGCCCGAACTTTTTCCTGAACTGCTTCGAGCGGGCAGTTTGTGACAGTTTTCCACTCTTCTCCACGAGCACCCCGTATTTTCCAAGAAAGGTCTCGTAAGCGATGCTGCCTATGGGCCTCTCACGGATGTGCGGATAGTGGAGACGCTGTTCGTAGAGCTCAGAAATGGTCGCAAAGGTGTGCTTCATGACGAGATGATAGGTTTTCAGGTCCTCATCCTCACGCTGCCGTTCCTCGAGCCGTTTCTCCCACCACTTAGCCCAGGCGTCCTGCTCCCTCCGCCGCTGTTCCCGGGCCTGCTGTTCCCTCTGATGCCGCTCCCTAGCCTGCTTTTCCCATTCCCTTCTCCACGTATCGCCTGCTTTCGTTCCCTGTGATACTGTCTCATGGTTCATAGATGTGCTGCGGAAGGTTCCCGCCCTTACTCCCTCACCCAGAGCCAGATATTCCCTGATGGTATGGTACGCGTCATTGATGCGCATCATCATGGCGTGAGCCTTGTCCCCTGCTCCGGGGTTGGAATCGGGATGATATTTCTTGGCGAGCCGGCGATAGGCCCGGGTAACCTCTCTGAGGGGAGCATCGTTTGCTATTCCGAGTAATTGGTATGCCTGCGTTACCTTGTTCATACCCGGCCGTTTCACCTATTTCAAAGGGGTGTTCAGTCTGTGATGTACCTGTAGAGATCACCGTACATGAAGAAGAGTTCGCCGCTCAGGAGACGGGCTTCCCTCATGTATGGAGCTTTCTTCCTGAGAAAATCGTTGAGTACCTTTCCCGCCTCGTCCCTGTGTACGTGAGGCTGCTGCAGGTTCATCCGCATGAGGGAGACACCCTGTGAGCTGTAATGCACGATGACGATGGTATCGTCGCTCTCTATATCCGCGACCAGTCCGACATGGGTGACCCGGTTTCCGCTGTTTTCAACGGTGCTCCGGAAAAAGGCCAAATCCGCCTTTCTCGGCCGTGTGCCGTAATAGACTTTGCCCTTGGCCCGCAGGTTTCGGTACAGGTTATCGGCTACAAACTGGGTGTTGTGGTACTCTAGCTCAACATGGTAGCCAAGGGATCGATAGACGCCGACCACGAACCCCGAACAGTCGTTCCGTGCGATCCCGTCCTCTTTTTCTATGTTCTCCTTGCCCAGCAGACTCAAACTGCTTTGCACGATCTCATCCCGTCGAACGGACTCAGCTTCCCTGTTCTCCTCAATTTCGACGAAGGGAGACACACACGAAGTAAGCCCGCCAAGAGCCAGTGAAAGTGCCAGTATCAGAGCTCTCACATAAGACGTGCGCAAAACCATAATTTCCCTCTATTTCCATATGCCAATATGTCCCCGGTATTTCCACCGCGTAGGTACTGCATGGCTTGATTCCGTTTCATGCACCGCATGAATGCCGCCAGTGAACTGCAGCTGAGCGCCAAGGGCTCATATGCTCTCACTATATTGTATCGTAAAGCATCACTTTTAACCATGACACTATGTTATGTACAAAGCAAATTTTTTCTTACGCCAAACAGAACTCACACTGGAGATACTGGGAGTAATGAAATGCAGTAAGGTCCTCACTCGACAACGGTTACGTCGTAGCCGATGCTCTTCAGCACTTCCGCCGCCTTCGCCGCCTCGGCCTTCAATGAAAAGCCGATCCGAAGTATGCCCCCTTCACCCTCGCGGATGGTCACGATCTCGATATCCTTGATATTGACCCCGTTGTAGTAGATGACGTTCGTGATCTTGGCGAGCTCCCCCGGTTTGTCCTGCACGGAGACGCGGATGTCCACCAGAGGCGTTAGAAAACCCTTGCTGTACCGGGGTATGGTCTCACGCTCTTGCCTGGCCCTGCGAAACGCCCCCTCCAGATACTGGTCGTTTTGAAGATTGTCTGCCAGCTTGTCCAGGTCCTGACGAAAATCGGAGAGTGCCTCCATGATTTCGGTCCCGTTGGTCTTGATGATATCGCGCCACATGTCGTAACTGGAAGAAGCAATACGGGTCATGTCCCTGAAACCCCCGGCCGCAAGGTTTCTGAACAGATCGTCGTCCTTTCCGGCAAGATGATTGATGAGGGAAACGGCGAGGAGCTGCGGCAGGTGGCTCACACTTGCCGCAATGCGGTCATGGAACGCCGGAGGCAGAATCATGACATTCGCGCCGAGTGATGAAACCACTGATGACAACCTCCTGGTCACCTTCCGCGGTGTGGAGGAGATGGGTGTCAGAACCCAAACCGCATCGTAGAAGAGGTAGGGGTTCGCGTGGTCCACACCCCTGCGCTCGCTTCCCGCCATGGGATGGCCTCCCACGAAGTAGACACCCCGTTTGACACACTCCTCTGCAATACCGCATATGACCGCCTTGGTGCTTCCCGCATCGGTAACAATGGACCCCCGCTCGGCATGGTCGAAGATCACGGGAAGCCTCTCCCCGATATCGAGCAGCGGTGTACAAACAAATACCACCTCGCTTTCCTGCAAGGCCTCGGGCAGGCGATCATACTCGAAACCACGTGTTATGATGTGCATTTCGAGCGCCTTCTGAAGGGTGTCGGCACTACTCACACCCCGAACCTCGACGCCTCTCCTGCTCAGCGCGGAGCAGAGCGAACCGCCCACGAGACCGACGCCGATGACCGTTACGGTACGTACGACACTCTCCATGATCACCCCCTTGTATCCGGTGCTGCAATCGGTCTCCCGTCACTCCTTTGCGATTTCCACGGCTGGATTACCGATGTGTCGGTCCACTGCACGGGCAATGATGCGCAGCTCCCCCATCATCTGTTCGAACTGGTCGGGAAGGAGCGACTGGGCGCCGTCCGATTTGGCGTGCTCGGGGTCGTGATGCACCTCGACGATGATACCGTCCGCTCCGGCAGCAACACTGGCGCGGGCCATGGGCATGACTTTGTCGCGCATTCCCGTTCCATGGGAGGGGTCGGTGAAGATGGGCAGGTGACTAAGTTTCTTGATGACGGGTACCGCGCTGATATCGAGCGTGTTGCGCGTATAGTTCTCGAAGGTCCGTATACCTCGCTCGCAGAGTATAACGCTGCGATTCCTTCCTGAAAGTATGTACTCGCTTGCCATGAGCCACTCCTCGATAGTGGCAGACATGCCTCTTTTCAGCAGTACCGGTTTGCTGATCTTGCCGAGCTCCCTGATGAGCTGATAGTTCTGCATGTTGCGGGCTCCAACCTGTAGTATGTCGGCATACTCGGCCACAACCTGTATGTGATTGACGTCGATCACCTCGGTTATAGCAAAAAGCCCATACCGGTCGGCGGCTTCACGGAGCAGTTTCAAACCCTCGAGACCGAGACCCTGAAAGGAATAGGGTGAGGTCCTCGGCTTGAACGCACCGCCCCTCAGAATCTTCGCACCCGACGCTTTGACGGTTTCGGCGATAATCATGATCTGTTCCCTGCTTTCCACGGCGCAGGGCCCGGCTGCAACGACCACCTCCTGTCCACCGATCTCCAGATCCCCCACCCGTATGACCGTGTCCTCCCTCTTGAAGCTTCGGGAGGCGAGTTTGTAGGGCTCCGAGATCCTCACCACCTCGTGTACCCCATCAAGCACTTCGAGCTGGCGTATGTCTATACCGGTCTTGTCTCCGATAGCCCCCAGGATGGTGTGTGTGACGCCGTCTGAGCGGTGAATGTCGAAGCCGAGATCCTTCAGGTGGGAGATAACGTTTTGAATCTTTTCCTCCGATGCCTTCGGTTCCATGACTACGACCATTGAAATAGCCTCCTCTGATCGATCCCCTTGCAGGGCCCGTATGGGACTTTAACACCCAAGTGATTGTGCGCCCTGCCGGGCGAAAGAAAAAAAAGACTGCAGTTGCCTGCAGTCTCTCACACACGGTTCACCTGCAGGTCAGTGCATACACTCCCAGTAATAATAGTAGTTTTTGTCGTATGAAACCCGAATGCATGCACCTAGGATCATCGTTCTCTTCCCTTGCAGGTGAAGTATTACATATCGGTGTTTCAATGTCAAGCGGTATCATCTCGTGTATAGCGGTGGGAGATATCCTTGAGTGCAGAGTTCTTGAAGGAGAACACCCCGGCAATGCCGGGCATGGTAAACAGGGTGATACAGGACAGTACGAACATGAGAGCGGAGAAGATGAGGCAGTCCATGGTGAATTCGAAGTTATCGAGGCTGACGAACAGGGATTTTTTCATCACCCTCCACACGGACTCGTCCCTGTTCAGTATGAGCAGGGGAAATACCCAGAAGAGGATGAAAAAAAAGAAGATGAGCATCCAGAAGTTGAGAGCCGCAATGAACACCGAGAGGTCACCGGATATGATGAAAATGTAGAAGTATATGTTGGTTCCTATGGCGCCGACGACAATCGCAAAGAACAGGGAAACCTGAATAGAGCGCCAGAAGAACCTTTTGATCGATCTGAAGAGGTAGGAAAAACTCTTCATTTCGTGGAACACGACCCGCTGCGTGTAGTCACTGACTCCGCCAAGACTGCCGAAGAAGAGCAGGAAAGAACCCGCAAAGAGAGTAATGTAGCCTGCCAGATGGGAGCTCTCCGTCACCGTTCCTCTCTTAAAGAAGAGCACCTGGATCACGTTCTCCTTTGCTCCTTCGAGGGTACATGTAATGAGTGGTGCGCCGTCTTTTCCCGGGATGGTTTGGGGCTGGCCATAGAGGCGTATCACGCCCGATCCAAGCGCCTCTGACCTCAGTATCGAACGGTTTTTAGGATCCGGGTAAAAAAGGTAGCGGCGCAGCCTGGTGAAATCCTCCCTTTGGAATACGTACACCCAGTCTTCCTCACCCGTCACGACTGCAACAGCAAGCCTGTCATACCCCTCCCTCACCCAACCTATAGAGACGTTGAAGGAATCGAGAAACCCGATGACACGGGGAACGAGCCTGTTCAGGGAGTAGACCAGACCCGCAAGCGGGAGCAGAAGGAGAAGGTTGACGAGCACGAGTCTTTTCAGGTTGCTCTGAGAGAGCAAGAGGAATTTGAGGAACGAACCTTTTGTCATAACGGTCCACACCGGTGGAAAAACATAGGGGCGGCAGAAACACTCTGCCCACCCCGCAATATACTACATATGTAGTTAAAAAGGAAAACCTCCGGCGAGCCAAGCAACCGGCGATTTTATGGCCCCAGCAGGGATTTTCAAGTTCCAATTGTTCGTTCCGACTATTAAATTCTATCCCACTCCGGGAACCATTGAGGTGGGTTATGCAAGAGAAGCGGAAAGTGCTCGTCGACGTTTCAGGATACGGCCCCGCAACCGTCGAGGAAGGCACCACCCTGCTCGATCTCAAGAAACGGGTGGTTACCGATGAGCATCCCCAGGTGCCAATCGTGGGCGCCCTGTTCAACAACTGGGTATCGGGGTTGGAGTACAGGATCCGGCGAAACTGCACGGTCTGCTTCCTGACCACGGCATCCGAAGAAGGGGCTGATATCTACCGCCGGAGTCTCTCCATCCTGCTCCACGCTGCATTCATCAAGGTCGAGCATGAGGGTGCCACTCTGAAGATAGAACATTCCCTGGGAAAGGGCTTCTATTACACCTATTTGGACAGCGGCGATCTCTCACAGGACAAGGTTCGTCAGATCGAGAAACAAATGCATGCGCTCGTCGAGCAGAACATTCCCTTCGAAAAGCGCGAGGTGGAAGTGGAAGATGCCCTCGATACCTTTTACCGGATCGGTGCATGGGACAGGTATTACCTCCTTCGCTATTCGGGAAGACCGAAGGCGGTGCTGTACAGAATATGCGATCTGTTCAACCTGGCCCAGGGACCGCTTGTACCGAGCACGGGGTATCTCCGGCTCTATGCACTGGTTCACCATCCACCGGGTCTCATACTGCTGTTCCCCGAGTTGGAGAACCCCAAGGAGCTTCCCCGTTTCATGGAACAGAAGAAACTCTTTCAGATTTACTCGGAGCAGCGGGAGTGGAGCAAAATACTCAACGTCGAGTCGGCAGGAAAGCTTAACTGGTTCATCATCAAGAAGCAGATCTCGAACCTCATATGGCTGTCCGAGGGGCTTCATGAAAAGAAGATCGCGGGCATCGCTGATGTCATCTCGAGGCAGGCGCAGAAGCGCAGGGTGCTGTTCCTCGCAGGTCCCTCTTCATCGGGAAAAACGACCTTCGCCAAACGGCTAACCATTCAGCTCCTGGCAAACGGCATCTCTCCGGAGGTGATATCCCTCGACGATTACTATCTTCCACGGGAACGCATGGCGAAGGACCATGAGGGAAAGACCAACTACGACAGCCTGTACTCCCTTGACCTCGACCTGATTCGCACCCATCTGAACAGGTTGCTCGACGGCATGTCCGTCGAAATTCCCCACTACGATTTCAAGACGGGATTGCAAGAGCCGAGCGGCAGGAAGCTTAAACTGGGTAAAGACCAGGTCATCATCATCGAGGGCATACACGGGATGAACCCTGCCCTCACCGATGAGGTGAGCCGGGAGCAGCCCTTCAAGATCTACATCAGCACCCTCACCCAGCTCAACCTGGACGTCATCAACCGTATCCCCACCTCAACGGTACGCCTCATACGCCGTATCGTCAGAGACTGCTACTTCAGGTACAGCTCTGCCCGTCACACCATCATGAAGTGGCCGCTCGTGCGGCAGGGCGAGGAGAGGAACATATTCCCCTTTCAGGAGGAGGCGGACGTCATGTTCAACTCCTCGCTTGTCTATGAGATGTCCGTTCTCAAGGGATATGTAGAACCACTGCTGCTTGACATCGATGAGAACGATCCGGCCTACACGCAGGCGAAGCTCCTGCTGCACTTCACCTCGAATTTCCTCTACATATCTCCCGAGCACGTACCCCTCACCTCCATACTCAGGGAGTTCATTGGGGGAAGCGGGTTTGAGTACTGAACCCGTAATCAACGCGTATCGAGTAGACAGCCGGGGCGTTCCTGTTCTCGATCATCATCTGGCCCGGTTCTTCCATCTCCACAGATAGGGTTCCTCGAAGGGAAGGTCGGGATGCAGCTTCGCTGCCTCGAGTATCATTGCTGCAATGTCGGGGAAACCATTGTCACCATACACCGTCACGGTCTCGTAACCAAGTCCCGTTTCGATGATGCGGACCGAGAGTGGATAGCCATCCACGAATAGGTGAACCAGTAACCGGCCGTACCGGTCCTTCCCGTCAAATAGGTATGTCAACTTCCGCGCCTCCATGATCTGGCGTCTGGTGAACTCCTTCGCCTCCCTCCCGTAGGGCTGGTCCACCCAGAAGCCAAGATCCGGATTGCGCAGCTCAGGCGTGTCCACACCCAGGAACCGCAGATGTTTGCCCATGTACACAACCGTGTCGCCGTCCTCGATCTCGAGAAAGAGCCGGAACATCCTTCTTTCCCCTAATCGCTCATCGGCTGCACACAGGCTGGAAGATAGCCACAGGAAAACCAGAATCATGAGTAGAAGGAGGCGAACGCGGGATATCCCGATACACAGGTCGCTTCCCGTATATGCCTGAGGAAACCTTGTCACAGACTCTTCCAGTGCACTCATGGGTGCGCTTCTTCAACCGACAATAGAGGTATGGGTCGGTTCCACCATACTAACACGGCCCCGGAGTGTGTTCAATGGCAAAGTTCAGAGTCTACGTAGTCGAAACAAGCTACCACGACTACACCGTGGAAAAGAGTATCGTCGAAAAAGCCGGGGGGGAGCTCAGTTTTGCGGAGTGTAAAAGCGAGGATGACATCGTTGAGCAATGCGCGGACGCCCATGCCCTGCTGCTCAGGCAGACCCAGATCGGCGAGAAGACCTTTCGCGCACTCAGGGACCTTCGCGTTGTCTCTCGCTACGGCGTTGGGTATGACAACGTGGACCTGCCTGCCGCAACGCAGGCCGGTGTATTGGTCACCATCGTGCCGGACTACTGCATCGGTGAGGTGGCAGATCACACAATCGCTCTCCTGCTGTCAGCGATCAGGCACGTCGCGACCAGGGACCGCCTTATACGAAACGGCGCCTGGGACATGATCCGCCACTGCCCGACACACCGAACGGCGAACCGGATCTACGGTCTGGTCGGCTACGGCAAGACCGCCCGTGAGATACGAAAGCGGTTGAGCGGTTTTCCCTTCCGTTTTGTTGCCTGCGACCCCCGAGTCTCAGATGACGTATTTGTACAGACCGACACGGTACGACTCGATTTCAACCGCCTGGTGCTCGTTTCACACTACATCTCGGTGCATGTGCCGCTCAACTGCGAGACCCACCACCTGTTCAGCCTCCCCGTGTTCAGACGCATGCGCAGGAGCGCCATTCTCGTCAACACCTCCCGGGGGCCAGTCGTTGATACCACTGCACTCGCCGCAGCCCTTCGTGCGGGTTTTATTGCAGGCGCGGCCCTCGACGTGTTCGAGGAGGAGCCCCCGGGATGGTCCAATCCCCTCATGCAGCTCGACTCCGTGGTTCTTTCCGATCACGCCGCCTGGTATTCCGAAGAGTCCCAGCGTGAACTGCAGTACAGGACAGCCCTGGAAGCAGTGCGAGTGCTGCAAGGCGAGACGCCTGAGAATCCGGTCAACCCCGAGGCCCTGACAAACAGAATTAAACTTGCCGTCCATTAACTCATCATGTTTTCCCAGTAGATATCCAGGTCTCAGGTGCATCGATCTTTCATTGCCGGGCACGGCCTTTCCTGCTACCTTAGAGCAAACATAATAAAAGTGCGGATATCGCATCATGAGCGACATACTCCTCTTCGACGTCGACAACACACTCCTCCGAAACTCCAGGAGCCACAGACAAGCCTTCCACGCCGGTTTCTCCAGGGTATTCGGCGTACAGGGAGACGTTGAGAGTATCAACCCTCACGGCATGACCGACCTTCAGATCCTGTGGGAGGTGCTGACGCGAAGCGGCGTACCAGAAAAGGAGATCAGCGCAAAATTGCAGGAGTGCGTTGGCGTCATCGAACGCACTTTCTCGGAGCTCATCAGAACCGAGCGTCTCAAAGTGCTTGACGGTGTTCGGGAGCTTCTCGAGAAGCTTTCCTCCCGGGCATTTCCCCTCGGGCTCGTGACCGGAAACCTCGAATCTATTGCCTGGGATAAGCTCGAGCGAACAGGGCTGAGGCGCTTCTTCAGGTTCGGAGGATTCGGGAGCGACGAACGGGAGCGATCCAAACTGGTGGGAATAGCGGTGACGCGTGCCAGATCCCTGGGCTATTCGTCAGAAGGTGGACATACCGTGCTCATAGGAGACACACCCCGGGATGTGGCCGCCGGCAGGGCGGCGGGCGCACTCACCATCGCGGTTGCAACGGGCGTCTACTCTGAGGAGGAGCTGACCCGATCCGGCGCCGACGGTGTGCTTGCAAGTTTTCGTCCACCCGCAGCATTTGTCACCCTGCTCGAAAAGCTGGGAACCTAGTGTCCCGGCCAACCCCTGAAAGGTGCACGCCATGCCCTCGCTTTACATAGATCGGATTGTCAGATCGAAACGAAGGACTTTTTCCATTCAGATCGATGAGAGGGGAAGACTTATTGTGCGATCCCCCCTGCGTGCAACGGACCGTGAGATACAACAGATCGTGGAACGCAGAAGGGCCTGGATCGAGCCAAAGCAGCGTGTAGCAAGGGAGCGGTACAGAAAGGTATCGGAACGGAGCTTCAGGGAAGGCGACCGTTACCCCTATCTAGGCGTCTGGTACCCCCTTTTTATTATCGATTCACCCGATGGAAAGGCGCCCCTCCGCTTCTGTGGGGGACGCTTCCATCTTCACAGGGAACACCTGCATCGTGCCAGAGAGCTTATGACCGCATGGTACCAAGAGCAGGCACGGCGCATTCTGCCGGAACGGACCATCCTGTACGCCTCAAAAACCGGTCTTTCCTATGAAAAAGTGCGAATTACCGATGCCCGGAAGCGCTGGGGCTCTTGCAGCAGCAGCGGAAATATCAACCTTGCATGGCGTCTCGTCATGGCTCCCCTGGAGATCATCGACTACGTCATCGTACACGAGCTTTCGCACCGTGAAGAGCAGAATCACTCCTCACGTTTCTGGGAGCAGGTTGCCCGAATTATCCCGGAATACAGATCCCGCCGGGGATGGCTCAACGAGCACGGCTTTCTCCTGAACCTTTAATTTGTCATTTTCCATACATTTTTTTTGACTTTAGTATGACGAGTACTTATCGTATCCAAAAGACCTGTGGAATACGGGTAACTGGAAATTTGAAAACCTATTGCTGAGGTCAGACAGGCATGAAGAGGGTTGTAGTCACAGGGGTGGGACCCGTATCGTCCATCGGTGTGGGCAGGGATGCATTCTGGGAAAGCGCCAAGCTGGGCAGGGGATATTTTCGCAATGTATCCTTTGAGGGGATCGACATGTCCCTTTACCGGAGCCATGTCATGTCCCCCATCGATGATTTCGACCCCGAGCGCTATGTGGAAAACGGCAGGAAGCTCAAGAAATCCTCACGGGCAACCCAGTACACCATCGTGGGAACCTTCCTTGCCCTGCAGGATGCGGGTTTCTCCGTCAAGCCTGCAGGGGAAAGGATAAAAACCGACCCCGCTGTCTATACCATAGACGGGGTGGATCCCATGCGCTGCGGTTTCATTATCGGACAGTCCGTGAGCAACACCGATATCATGGTTCCCAGGCATGAGACCTTCATCTTGAATCGGGGACCCAAAGGAATCAATCCCAATACACTCCCGCAGTCCAATATCAACGTGGGTGCATCGTCCGCAGCGGAGTGTTTCTGCCTGCGGGGCACAAACTTCACCGTGGCGACCGCCTGTTCATCCGGGAATCACGCCATTGGCATGGCCGCACTGAACATCCAGTGCGGCATCGAGGACATGATGGTTACGGGCGGAGCAGAGGGCACCTATGAACCATACGTCTTCGCGGGATTCGATATCATACGCTCCCTGAGCA
>SMTZ1_10006188_pt1 | contig 21158 bp, 25 predicted proteins | sample DeeMarSWOR136_30_FD_25667 | JGI IMG/M metagenome (IMG submission 25667) | reverse complement strand
AAGCGGACAGAGAAAAAGACTCCCCTGATACGGGACTTTGTCCCGCTGGCAGGTCTCGATCAGCTCGTGTTCGGAGCTTGGGACCCGATTCCAGACAACGGATATGAAGCTGCCATAAAGTGCGGAGTCCTGGACCGACACGAAAATATCGAGCCTGTTGCGGACTTTCTGAAGACCACTAAACCTATGCCGGCCGTGTTCGACAGCCAGTATGTAAAGCGAATCAAGGGGACAAATGTCAAGAAGGCACGAACTAAGCTCGAACTCGTCGACATGGTCCGTGACGACATACGCCGCTTCAAGGCTACCAATAACTGCGACCGACTAGTGATGATATGGTGTGCTTCTACCGAAAAATTCATTACCGAATCGGATATACATCAGGATCTCGAGAGTTTCACAAGTGGACTCAAAAAAAACGATGAGTGGATAGCTCCGTCCATGATATATGCCTACGCAGCTTTAATGGAAGGCATCCCTTTCGCAAACGGCGCACCGAATCTGACAGTCGACATACCAGCTCTTGAGAAACTGGCAAATGATGAAAATATCCCAATTTGCGGGAAGGACTTTAAAACCGGGCAGACCCTTGTTAAGACGGTTATCGCTCCAATGCTGAAGGCAAGGATGCTCGGTATGGATGGCTGGTTTTCGACGAACATACTGGGGAACCGAGATGGTGAGGTCCTTGATGAGCCTGAGAACTTTCAGACGAAAGAGGAATCAAAGCTCGGTTCTCTGGAGTATATTCTACAGCCCAATTTATACCCTGAACTCTATGCCGATGCGTACCACAAAGTCCGTATTAACTACTACCCGCCTCGTGGAGATAGTAAAGAGGGCTGGGACAACATAGATATCTTCGGTTGGCTGGGTCGACGCATGCAGATCAAGGTTAACTTCCTGTGCTCAGATTCCTCTCTGGCCGCCCCATTAGTGCTCGACCTAGCCCTCTTTATTGACCTTGCAAAACGGGCCGGGATGGGTGGCATCCAGGAGTGGCTGTCTTTCTACTTCAAGAGCCCTCAGCACGCACCCACCGTATATCCCGAGCACGACCTGTTCATACAACAAACAAAGCTCAAGAATACGCTCAGATGGTTGATGGGTGCTGAGCAGATCACACACCTCGGTCTGGAGTACTACCTTCAAGACTGATTAACCGTGATTTCACGCCTCAGATAAGACAATCTACTAAAACGCGCCGCGTGAGACAGAACAGCCTGGTATCGAAGAAAAAGCCACCTAGACCTGGCATCCTGCAAGTCGGGTTGTCGCGGTTTCAGGCGAACAAGCGGCTATACCAGCTTTTTCCAGGCAATAATAGACTGAAACAAGAAGGGGAAAGGAGTCTTTATTCTGTAGTTTGTGATGCCAATCCTGTGAAAAATATCCTTGATTTCAGCCGGTGTATAGGCAGCCCTCATCGAGTCTATCTCGCCCCCTTTAAGAGGTAAGGAGCACAACCACCCAATTCTCTTAAAGTCATAGATATACAGCACACCGTTATCTTCGACAGCGTTCCAGAGATTGCGGATTGAATTCTCAGGCGTTTCCCAGTGGTGCAGTGAATAGGTAGAATAGACAAAATTGAATTTCCCCAATTCTTGCAGCATTCCTTCATCGCCTACATCACCTACCAGATAACGTATCCGGTTTTCGAGTTTATTCTGGCTAATATACTCACTAGCTATGGTCGCCATGTCAGGTGAGATGTCAATTGCAGTAATGTTTATTTCGGGGTTCTGCTGGGTTATCATAATGGCCAACAAACCAGGTCCAGCTCCTGCTTCCAGGCAACTCCCTGATATATTATTGGCCTTTATATCATTCAGTACGCCCCTAAACATGAGTTTCGCATATTTCTTATGTCCTTCAGCATATTTACGCGCGCTATCTATCCCTAAGATTTCTTCTTCCATTTGCTCTGCTTTGCTCACCATGTTTTCCTCCTTTGGCAAAAATACCCAAACCAATTGCTCTTGATTTTGATCTGACCATAGTTTCAATACCGAAATGTGCTGCCGCTCGCAGGTCGTCCAGGACTGCCTGCTCTGTTTTGCCCATGCCGATAGCGACTAAAGGTCGCCAGACTACAAAGTAGCTTTGACTGTCATCATCATATTCGGTTCTTATCTCATCAGAGAGTAGCAGGCTCATAGCCTCGCTCCAATCATTACCTTCTTTTTCTACCTGAAACCGCTGCCAGCGGTGCTATAGCTATCCACAACGTGATGGTTATCAGCATAGATGTGGCATAGCTTATATCCTCCATCCCCAGTTTCGGGGCAATAACACCCCAGAGAAGCATAAAGAAGAGTGAACTCAGGAAGAAACCCGGTATCGCCGCCATTATTCTGAAATAACCCATTTGAACAAACCTCCTTCTCTATTCCTCTATTATTGACTCGATATTATCATAGGCCTGGATGAGAACTTCACGAATCCGCTGTGTTTTGTCGGCATCCAGACTGCGAAACCCTCGACTGAGCAGGTGTTCCAGAGCGTGGTATTCCTTCATCACCATAGCCATCCTGCCAATATTCCGAAAGCTCCACCTTTTTTTCATCTGACTCCGAACACCATCGGCGATGTCCTTCTGCTTTGCCAGGAACTGCAGGCCATCTTCTGTGATTGAATATACTTTCTTGCCTTCTTGTTCAGTAGACTGGGCATACCCCATCTCCTCAAGCATCTGGAGAGTAGGATAGATAACACCCGGGCTCGGTTTATAAGAACCGTAGGATTGCTCCTCAAGCTCTCGGATAATATCATAGCCGTGTCGTGGTTTATCTTTTATCAGGTCCAGAATAATATACTTGAGGTCACCTTTCTGAAATGAGCTTCTCCGCCGCGAGCCACGGAAAAATCGTTCTTCATTAAATCTCTCTCTACTAAACATGTTGCCCTCCCTGGCTATATTGTAATATCTAATAATATCTCGATATATCTAGATACTATTATACACTCTATCGCCATTTTGTCAAGAGGGTATTAAGAAAATTGTGGTTAAGACCCCGGGGGGCGAGCAACATGTTTGGATGCTATCAAGGCACTTCCCAGTTGAATGCGTACCAGTCTCTGGATGGGGATTACTTGATAGTCGACTTCAGTTTCAAATCCCTGAACCTGCCGCGTAAAAGCATCGTTGACATTCGAATATGTCGACGAAAGAATTGATGATTTACCTCTAGCTTCCATTTCACTTTCAAGAAGGCGAATGAACAGGCTTAAGGGAAACAACTGATAAAATCTTCGAATCCGCATGTTGTCGAATTCTTCGGCAACTGTAGCTTTTTCGGCGGCTCCCAACTCGGTACGCGCCCAATTCTCTTCAGCGGAAAGATGGTATTCAAAAAACCTTACATACTCTTCAATCGCCTCCCGGAATGGCGATATTACTGTTAGTACCTCTTTGACATTATTATATTGCTCTTTCAAGAAATTTAGCTCTTCCCTCTCACTCTCTATTGAGTTTAGGATAGCTTCTCTACGCGGCATATCCGAGACAGAATTATCTTCGATTGCCGGATGGTAGAAATACGGCACCTCACACACAAGCCCAAAAGGATGGCAGAATCTTGAAGCATACGCAAAGCTATCCGTGCCTGCTTTATAGATATCAGCAGGGTCTTCACGCGTGTGTTGTTCTAGGTAATCATATTCCTCCTGAGCACCTGTTATCTTGAATATGGCTTCGGCATACTTAGGAATATGGGGCGCTTCTGGCTCGCCTAGATGTAAAGGTAAGCCCTGGCTGGCGACTAACTGGTGAAAACCATTGTACAAAGACGGGGCTTCTTCCGAGATATAGAAGTAGGCCCCGCCGAAACCCGAGTTATGTATCGAGTAGAGGAAGTCAGGACTCACCTTGCGTATTAAAGACATTAACGCCTGAGTTTCCGGTAAGGGACTGTTAAAATGAAGAGTCTTATAATCGATAGGAAATGTCCACTCTATCTGCTGATAAGAAGCAGGGCGATAATAATGGCGAGCGTAGTGCCCGACCGTAAACGGTCCTTTAAACCAGCCTTCATTCAAGCGGGCACCATCCGGGTCAATACATTTTATCAGGTACCAGGTATGATTAAGAGACTGGAGAAGTGAATCATCCTCTACTAATCTCGACGACAAGTATTCTAAAGCCATACTACCGATAGGTTCATTCGGATGCGGCATGGCAAACAATATTGCCTGTTTTGGTCCAGTGCCTATTTTAAGCGCCTCAATCGGATCGTCCAGCCTTGAATGACCGATGTTCAGAACCTCTACACGATCAGAATATCTATGGGCAAGCTTTTCAGAGCTCGCCTTCAATTCATCGACCGTGAAAAAGGTCTTATAATCTGGTACGTCCTCAATCACGTTGAGAACATCTTTCATAGGATAAATACTTTCTCCTACCACATTCTTGCTCCTATTACATTCGCGTGCCTAGTCAGTTTGCGGAATTGTATCATAAATCGAGCTTGACCGTGTAACAATCCTTCCAAATTGTTGGGTGGTCTTGCTTTGTGCTATTCTTTCTCAGGCAGCCAGAGTGAAGATAGTATCATGACTCGGTTGCCCTAATCCAAAGAGGAGGTGAATCAAGAATGGTACAAATGCCGCCCGACATGGTTGACCGAACCCCGTACCAGAATATCATCTACGAAAAGGACCCGGAAGATGTCAGGCTTGTGAGAATCACACTCAACCGGCCGGATGATATGAATCCTCTCAGCTACCCGATGTTAATGGACATCCGCCACGCCGTCGTCTCTGCGGAACGTGACCCCGAGGTGAAGGTAGTTATTATCAAAGGTGCCGGACGTGGTTTCTCCGCCGGGTACGACCTCGAAGCCAGCTACGACGTGCAAGAACTGTCTCCCCTGATAGCACGGCAAGACCACATCAAGTACTACCACCACGATGTCTGGTTCACTATCTGGAACCTGCAGAAGCCTGTCATCGCCCAGGTACACGGGTACGCCATGGCCGGTGCCAGCGAGCTCATGACCTGGTGTGACTTCACCATAATGGCTGATGATGCCGTTACCGGCTATCCACCGGCGAGAGCGATGTCTGTACCAGACACCATCTACTGGCCCTGGCTCTGCGGACTGAAGAAGGCGAAGTACCTCTGCATGACTGGTGACCCTATCACCGGGAAAGAAGCGGCCGAGATTGGATTGGCTACCATGTCCGTGCCGGCAGAGAAACTTGAAGAAACGGTTACAATGGTTGCCAAGAGACTGGCCATGATACCCAGTGAACTCCTTTTTTTCAATAAATTCGCCTGCAACAAGAGCATGGAGATAATGGGCATGAGGGTAGCGGTAGAGCTTAACGGGCAGTTGCATGATTATTCTCACACCTATCCCGCCGTTCAGGAGTTTGGCAAGATGAACCGGGAAAAGGGGCTGAGAGCCGCCCTGGAATGGAGAGATAACAAATTCGGAAACGACCTGAGGACCTTGAGAAAAACGGCCCAGGAGAAGGGTACGGATTTCACATTCCCACAGGTCCTGTCAATGCCCGAGGTAAAAGAAGCTCTACAGAAGTATGAGTCCGAGAGAAGAGCAGCCTCCTAATCAGAGCGCTCTGAGAACGTACTCAATTTATTCTTTGCTAGCTTTTGATACCGACATAGCGTCCGCAGCCGAAGCTCTCACCCAGCTTGCACCACACGCAGTGGTCCGGTGTCTCGTCGGCCAGCATGAGTTGCGATTCGCACTTACGGCAGAGGTATTCCTCGCCGGGTTTCATAGGACCGTCACAGGGAGGGATGGTCATTGGGCAAAGCTGGACGCAGCTACCGCACTGCTTGCAGAAATCGGGCCGGATGCCGAACGGGTAGTCCACATGACGCTCTTTGCCCCGCCCGACAAAGCCAATCGCCCGGGCTTTCCAGACCTCCGTGCACATTTGCACACAGCGTCCGCACAAAACACAGTCATCGTTCCGAAATGGATACCTGACCTCCTTAACCCCACAGCGCAGGGCAATATCCTGAATGGCACGGGAGTTAGGGGCCTGGGCCACCAGCAGCTCCGCGAGGTTACGACGCAGCCTACGGATTTTGTCCGTATTTGTCAATATCACCATCCCCTCTTCTACGTTCAAGGTGCAGGAAGCAGTAACATTGGAGCGTCCATTGACTACATGCTCAACAATGCACAGTCGGCACGCACTGATACTAGAGAGATAGGGTACGTGACACAGATGGGGAATGCAGATACCGTATTCAATCGCCGCATCGAGAACGGTGGTCCCCCTGGTCGCCCGAATATTGGCTCCGTCTATATTAACATTGACCTGCTGTAGCATCTTAATACCTCGTTTTCTCAGGTAATTAGAATCGCGTCAAACTTACACTCACTCCGGCATATCCCGCATTTCTGACAAAGCCGGATGTCAATGACATGTGCCTCTTTTTTCCCGCCAGTGATAGCCTGGTGTACGCACCCCTTTATACAGACTCCGCAGCCGGTACACTTGTCGGGGTCAATCCAGTATGTAATCAGAGCCTTACAGACTCCTGCCGGACATTTCTTCTCGTTGATATGCGCTTCATATTCCGAACGGAAGTAACGTAAAGTAGACAGCACAGGGTTGGGCGCAGTCTTGCCCAGCCCACACAGGGCGGTCTGGGAAACCGTATCAGCCAGCTCCTCAAGAAGGTCGAGTTGCTCTGGTCTCCCACGGCCCTCAGTGATATCCGTGATTATCTCGAGCATGCGGTCTATCCCCACCCGGCAGGGCAGACACTTACCGCACGACTCGTCCTGCAAAAAGGTCAGGAAATATTTGGCCACGTCTACCATGCACGAGCTCTCATCCATCACCACCATACCACCCGAGCCGACCATGGAACCTGCTTCGTACAGCACATCGAAGTCAACTGGAAGGTCAAACTTATCCAGAGGCAGACACCCGCCCGATGGCCCACCGGTCTGGACTGCCTTAATCTTATTACCATCAACTGCACCGCCACCGATGTCAAATACTACCGTACTGATGGGCGTTCCCATGGCCACCTCAACTAGGCCGGTGTTCTTGATGCGACCGGTAAGAGCTAAAATCTTCGTGCCCTTACTCTCCTTAGTCCCCTTTGAAGCAAACCATGATGAACCATCAAGGATAATAGACGGGACGTTGGCCCAGGTCTCGACGTTATTCAGAGTCGTAGGTTTGTGGTAAAGACCATCAACCACAGTATGGACATCCTTAGCTCGTGGCTCACCAACTTTACCTTCTATGGAAGCCATGAGGGCTGTTGATTCTCCACAGACGAACGCCCCACCACCCCTGGCGATATCCACGTCGAATGAGAAAGACGAACCAAGAATGTTGTCACCGAGGAGGCCGAGTTCGCGGGCTTGCTCAACCGCGAGCCGGGAATGCTCGACCGCAAGTGGATATTCGTTACGGACGTAGACGTATCCCTTGCCAGCACCGATGGCCCAAGCGCCAATCATCATACCTTCTAAAACCAGATGCGGGTTGCCCTCCAGCACGCACCGATCCATATAAGCCCCCGGGTCGCCCTCGTCCGCGTTACAGATAACGTACTTTTCGTCCCCCGGCGCTTCCCGACACTCGCTCCATTTACGCCCCGTCGAGAAGCCACCGCCACCACGTCCCCGCAGACCCGAGGACTTAATCTCACTGATAATCTCCTCGGGGGCCATATTATAGAGTACTTTGGTCAGAGCAGAATATCCGCCGACCACGATGTAGTCCTCAATCGAACATGGGTCAACCATGAGGTTCTGAGACAGTAGCTGCCGGTCCTGCGAGCGATAAAAGGGAATTTCCGACTCTGTCCGAAATTTCTCTCTTGAAACCGGATCCGTGTAAAGTAACCTCTCGATTACCTCGCCCCTCACCACGGTCTGCGAAACGATCTCAAAAGCATCGTCTGGAGAAACAGAGCAGTAGAATACATTACCTGGTTCAACTATCATGACAGGGCCTTGTTCGCAAAAACCGTGGCATCCGGTAACACAAAGACGTACGCTCTGGCTCAGTCCCTGCGTTGATAGCTCGTCCCTGACAGCATCAATGACTGCTCGTGATTGGGAAGCCTGACAACCGGTCCCTCCGCACACCATCACCGTTGTAGTTATAGCCTGTCGTTGCCCACGGAGTGACTCACGCAGATGTTCCAGTTCTCGAAAACTATTAAGCCTAGGCATTTTACTAATCCTCCGCTTTCTGGCGGCTGAGAGTATCGATCAGTTTACGGAGCTTACTGGGCGTCATATGATGATGATAGGTCCCGTTTTCCGTAACAATCGGCCCTAAGGCGCAGGCCCCAAGACAGTTGACATGGTCGACGGAGAAAAGACCATCAGGGGTCACTTCCCGTGGCTTAACTCCGAGTTGACCGGTGGCCTGGTCCATGAGAAGACGGGCACCTCGGACGTGACAGGCCGTACCCATGCACATGGTGAGAACATTCTTACCGGATGGTTTTAATCGAAAGGCCGTGTAGAAAGAGGCCACCCGGTATACTTCCATAATCGGTACCCCGAGACCTTGCGACACGGCCTGCATGGCTTCTTCAGAAATATAGCCATGGCTTGCCTGAACGTCCTGGAGTACTTCAATAAGCTGATTTGGTTGACTGCGACGTCCTTCCAATATTTGCTCGAGTGTCCGGGACGGCATGTTAACCTCCTTTATATCCAAATCTACTTGATAATAGTCAGGGTACGTGATAACATCAGTGATGTGAATACGGAAATAATGCACATAGAGTACCTATAAAAAATAGGCAGTATTTACGCCTATTCATACAAGAGAGGGACCTAAATGGATAACAATGAAGATTCTATGTATGGAGATAGCAATCGACATCCGCCGTTTCCTTCGAAGGATTTGGCCCTGCTGTGGCGAATACCACTTCCTGCCACAACCGAACCGAGTAGGATTGAGTTAGCCTTACGGGAACGTATAAAAGAATTGAACTGCTTATATGGTATTTCCCAATTGGCCGAGCGCCATCTATATTCTCTAGAAAGCCTTCTCCAGGAACTCGTGAATTTCTTACCTCATTCATGGCAATATCCGGAACTCACCTGTGCCCGGATACTCTTTCAGGACAAAACCTACACGAGCGATAGATTCAAAGTGACCAACTGGAGACAGTCGTCGCGAATATACATATACCATGAAGCAGTAGGCGAGGTTGGTATCTTTTATCTAGAAGAATGCCCTCCAGCCGACGAAGGTCCTTTTCTAAAAGAGGAACGTGCTCTGCTGGATGCCGTAGCCGAGCAGATCGGTACCATAGCTACGCGAATATCGGCAGACCTGGAATTACAGGAGACCAATCTACAACTAACCCTAGAGCGTAAAGCCTTGCAGGAGGCTAACACGGCTCTGCATGCAGTCCTGGCCCGGATAGAGCAGGAGAAACAGGAAATCCACCGGGACATAAAAATGAATGTCGATAAAATCCTGATGCCGATACTGTATGCCCTCGCATTGCAACTAACTCCGGCTCAAGTAAAATATGTGGATATGCTCCGGACCAACCTTGAGGAAATCACCTCGCCGTTCATCAGCCAATTGTCTACTTCCTACCATTCGATGACACCGACTGAAATCGCTATTTGTAACATGATACGGAATGGAATGCGTACCAAGGAAATCGCCGAGATGCGTGGTGTATCCGAAGCCACTATCAACCGCCACCGCGAAAAAATCCGGCGCAAGCTTAAGATAACTAATCAGGATGTTAATTTAGCAACTTTCCTCCAATCGAGCGTGTGGGAGAAAACAGAAAGTAACAGATTAAAATAAAAGCTAGGCCGTGATAGAATCGCGGCCTAGCTTAATACCAATAATATCTACCCTCGATTATTCACCCAACCCCCTCAGGAAGGAAACATCATTCAGCCGGCTCAGTACTACCCCCCGGGGAGATGTCATCATGATGCTCAGGGAGCCGTTATTAAGTCTGAACTTTCGCCAGTGGTCATCGCCAATCTCCAACAGGCGGCACAGCAGTATTTTCAATGGGCCATCATGCGACGAAATCAGCACCGTCTCCGATGGCCCGTACTCCTCGAGCCTCTCAATAAAGCGGCTGGTGCGCTCAAAGAAGTCCGTAAAGCACTCCCCCTCCGGGAACTCAAGCTCAAGGGTAAAATTGATGCACTTTTCGGCCACATCGGGGTAATTATCATTAATTTCTCCAAATGTCAGCCCTTCACAGGTGCCGTAATTGCACTCCCGTAGTTCGGGACAGGTAATAATATCAAGACCACGCCCTTCACATATAACCTCGGCCATCTCCACTGCCCGTTTCAGGTCGCTGGAGTAGACAGCGTCAATCTTCTCGTCAGCCAGGTAGTCACGCAGCCTCTCTGCCTGCCGGCGTCCAGCAGCACTCAGCTCGATATCGCTGTGCCCCATAAAGCGTCGGTCTTCATTGAATTCGGTGAGACCGTGTCTCACCAGCAGCAACTTGGCCAAGTCTCCCTCCTGAACAGATATACTACCTCAATCGAAGAGCTCCGGATGAATTATACTAGCCATCTCCTCCAGACCCTCTACAACCCGAGGTCCGGGACGACTCACCAGGTCGCCATCAATTATATAGACATCGCCCTGCTGTACGGCACTCAACTGTTGCCAGATGATATGCTCCTCCATTTCCTCAGCCGTAATGGTGGGAATACCACCCTCCATTGTCATTATAATAATAATGTCCGGTTCGGCGTCAACAACTTCCTCGATGCTCAGCTGTGCCCACTCGAGAAGTGCATCAGCGGCGATATTCTCACCGCCGACCAGATTAATTATGTCATCTATAAAGCTCCCGGAACCAGCCGTGAAAGGATTATTAGGGTCATAAATAGCATCAATAATGAAGTAAACCTTCGGCCTGCTGCCACCCTCTACCTGCCCGGTGACATCAGCTATCACCTGCTCCATGTCCCTGGCTAGTCGCTCACCCTCAGCCGCCTTGCCGGTGACTTCTCCGACCAGTCGGATATTCTCTATGATACCGTAAATACCATCCGGATCAAGGACAAGATACGTGTATCCTAAGCCCTCAAGCTCACTGATAAGCTGTACGGAATCAAGCGTCAGGACCAAATCCGGGTCGAGCTCAACCACTGTTTCAATTGAAGGAGTCCAGGCACCTCCGACTTTCGGCTTTACTTGGGCCTCCTCAGGATAATCAGAGCCGTCGTCAACCCCAACCACCTTATCCCCCAACCCCAGGGCAAAGAGTATCTCGGTAATACCCGGCCCGAAAGAGACAATCCTCTCAGGTTCCTCTGTGATATCCACCTGCCTGTCGGCATCATCGGTGTAAGTCCCTGGCTGGAACGGTAGCTCTGTTTCTTCTTCCTCCTCTTCCTCTTCTTCCTCCTGCTCTCCCGGTTCCAGCCCATCACAAGAACACGCCACCAGGGCCAATGCCATGATACAACTAAGAAACAGCAATAAAAATCTTCGCTTCAGTTTCACGAAACGTAACCTCCAACTTAAGAGTTGATTTTACCAAACAAATTGCCCAAATTATCATCCCCCTTACGCTGTACGCAAGGGGGATTCAGCTCAGGTCTTACTCATTATCCCACCCCCTTCTCCGCGAAGGTTTAAGGATATCTGGCGGTCCGGCGTCCTGGCTTCTCGCTCTGGGCGAGTCACAGTAGGCGGGACTGCGTTGGATTCGCACCAACTTGCTCTCCGGTTACGCCTGGCATTTTAACAGGCGACCGCCATCTATCTTTTATCAGAGACATCATACATCAACATAATGACGCCGCGCAAGTCTGACTGAGAAGGGTTGCGCCGGAATCTGGTTATGGGGACGGATGAACAACCCACACTTAGGATGTATTGACAAACGAAAGCCGATAAAGCAGAATGGTCATACTTCAAGACAGATAAAGTGCGCCTGTTTTGATGCCGGTGATAGCATGACAGTACCATTCTCCTTGTACTGGGACGTCACTGGGAGCCATACAGTCACTATTGCAGGTCGGTCATCACCACAAACAGAGTGCCGGTGACACCTGTCGAGATTGCCGATGGGGAGAGTGTTGGAATCCGTGTACTGGTAACGAACATCAGCGAAAACCAGGATACATGCCGGGTATCATTGAATAAAGACAATATCCTGACAGAGACCAAGGAAACCACTTTGGCGGGTGGGGCCAGTCAATCCGTAATCTTCACAGTACTGAAGGAGACAGCAGCAAGCTATACGGTGGAAATCCGGGGACCTGCCAGGGTCTTCAATGCTGAGGACATGCCAATCTCCATCCCAGAGACACCCACCCCCACACCACCAGCGGCGACACTCAACTGGTGGCTAATCGGCGGCAGCATCGCCATCGGTACTACCATCGGCCTGATAGTCGCCGTGATAGTAGCCCGCAGAAAAACACAAGCAAACAGAAGCACCTAGATAACTTCTTCGTTCCAGTCCAGCATCATCACCTTGACGATGTCTCCCGGTCTTGCCTCAGCCCAATCTTCGGGGACAATCGCCAGTCCGTTAGCCTGGCTCATCGAGGTCAACACTCCAGAGCCCTGGGGACCAGTCAGCCGGGCAAAGTAGCGCCCTTCCCGTTTCTCGACAACGGCACGGGTAAAGACACGGCGCCCACCGGTGTTGACAATTCCGTCTTCCAGCACCGCCTCGACCGTGGGTTTAGTCCAGTCCTTCTTACCCATCATCTTGAAAACAGCCGGGCGAGCAAAAACTTCAAAAGTAACCATGGAGCTGACCGGATTACCAGGCAATCCAAGATGGGGTATTCGCCTGGGGACTCCCCGCCGGTCACTACCTCTGATAGTACCAAAGGCAAGCGGCTTCCCCGGCTTCATCCGGACAGTCCAGAAACCTATCTCACCCTCTTTGGCAAGAACATCCTTGACAACGTCGTAGTCCCCGACAGAAACTCCACCGCTGGTTATCAGCATGTCAGCATCCAGCCCCCGTCGAAGCGCTGTCACTAGGGAGTCCTCACTATCTAACGCAATCCCCAGCATTCTGGGAACAGCACCGTAGCGTCTCACCAGAGCAGCCACACTGTAGGAATTACTGTTGTAAATCTTTCCCGCCGGCAATGGCTGGCCAACCTCCACCAGCTCATCACCAGTCGACAAAATAGCTACTACTGGACGTGAAATGACTGTTACCTGACTCCTGCCCAGTGAGGCAAGCACACCAACTTCAGCAGGCCTGATGACCGTCCCTGCAGCCAGTATCCTAGAGCCACGACTGATGTCCTCCCCAGCCCGCCGGATATTCAGACCGACCTCAGCCTCACAGAGAATACCTATCTCCGTAATAGTTTGCCCACCAGAGATTTCCCGCCGACTGACCTCGTCGGTATCCTCGAATCTGATCACGGTGTCAGCGCCCTTCGGCACCGGTGCCCCGGTCATAATACGGACTGCTATACCTGCCGTTACTTCACTCTCAGAGATAGAACCAGCCGCTACGGTATCAATTACGTGGAGTAACCTTGGCGAATGGGGTCCGGCACCCAGGGTATCGCTCGACTGCACAGCATAGCCATCCATAGCCGAATTGTCCAGCGGAGGGACATCGACGTCAGAATAGATGTCGTCGGCGAGAACCTGCCCCAGAGAGTCGAGGATAGCCACCTCCTCCTTCGCCAGGACATCCACGTTACTGAGAAGCTTCTCCAGCGCCTCTTCAACACTAATCATTGTCCCCACTCCTGCTGGCCATTTCCCTCGCTACCTCTAAGTCACTCTCGGTATTAACATTGAAAAAGCTGAGCTGTGTCGGGTCGAACCGCTTGATTTCGTCCTCATCGACATACCTGACATTGACCCGGGGGAAAAGCCTGTGGACACCGAGCTCACCTTCGGAAAGCATCTGTTCTATCTGGGCAAGGCAGCTCCGGGTATAGACAGCGTGAAGCGGCTCTACCTGATCTCCTATCCTCGGCGCCACCAGGTCAACGCCATTAGCCAGCCCAAGCATATAGCGTAGCAATGCCTTGTTCAAGAAGGGCATATCAGCAGCAACAACGAGATTGCGGAAAGCAGCCGACACCTTCAGACCAGTATAAATACCACCCAACGGCCCCTTGCCTGGATAGATATCTGTCACCACCCTCAAATTCGGATAACCTGTAAGTGGGAGCACTAGCCGTTCCTCAGCGGCTACAATGACAATTTCATCACTGAGGGAAACGACGCAGGACACAACCTGCTCCAGCAGACTTTTGCTGCCGACCGTTTTCATAACCTTGTTATCACCCAAGCGCCGGCTTCGCCCACCGGCTAGAACGATAGCGCTCGTTTCCAAGTATTCCCGTTTCCCTCTCTCTTCCGCTACTCAGACTATTTAATTCTATCACACAGGTTATCCGCTTCCAAACGGGGGACTTAACCAGCAAGAAGACCGACACGGCCTCTCTAAGCGAAGGGGGTACAGACGGATACCTGAAAGCAGGTGTGGCTGTTCACGTGTGGCAAATCTACAGCAAAAGAGTATCAGGATAGCATAAAACTCGGTGGGAAAGCAGAACACTGGCTAGAAGCAGAGAGAAGGGGATAAATTCCTCAGCCAATCACTCTTGGGAAGAACAACAGGGCGATTATAGAGCCTAGAAAAGGTACCACCTGCGTGGCATTTCTGGCACCTTGACAACAGGTGATTCCGTGATTTCCTTCAGAGGCTCTCTCTTAGGAGCAGATTTGTGGCGGCGAACCGGAACCAGTTCTCTTATCTTCTCTTTCTGTCGCTCCACGGTGCACCCCCTAAGAACATCCGCTCAGGCTCGATCAGATAACCTGCTGATAATCGCCTACTAAAAAGTTAGCACACCATTGGAGATACAGGCATAAAAAAGATAAAGATACCATAAAGATTTCGTTAAGATTTCATAAGAAATTGCAGAGTGACATCATATGGCTAAAGAGCTGCTGGTCAACGGCAAGGATGCAAAAACAGAGAACATTCAGAACAAAGGGGGGACTCTGTTGGGGGAGATTTCTACCTGGCATTACACACGAAACGGAGGCCCTGTTCAACTCGAGTAAAAGCTAGAGTATGTTACTGTCGCTCAGTGAAACACTAAAATCGACCGACCGGCTGTCTCTTCGACTCAGAAACAGTGCTTACTACCTTCTTTGGTTTGGATACGTCACGAGAGTAACCACAAAGAAGACAACGCTCAATCAAGCCGTCGACGTCTCTCTCGATAAACATGTCACCAGCGCATCGCGGGCAGTTCTTGAATCTCCAAGTAGTCATTTCACCCCTCCTCCACCAACACAGTTAAGAGCCGAGCACATGTGAACTACTAAAACACCCACACCCCCCCTTATGTCAGTTAAGACAGTGTAACGACTCGAAGTTACACCGAGATTACAATTCACCGCATGGGGTTACAAAGATGTTACAAAAGGTTACAGAAATGTGATAGCTGTGGTAATCAGGCGATTACCACAACCCGAAGCCATACAGGACAATGACAGTAACAATGACCCCCAGGACTGAGCCTGTAACCATCTGACCGAGGGTATGCTCTCGAAGCAGGTATCTGGCCCAGACTATCATGGGGATGCTGACTGCTGTGGCAGCAAGCAATGGTTCCCATATCACCGCCACCATGATAATAAGACAGGTGATGCCGGCGAGGTGATAGCTCACCTTGTACAACTCCCGGACCAGCGCAATTAACAATGAACAGATTAGCAGGGAAGTCAGTGTTGCTATCAGAAACGACGGGGCATCAAGAAAAACCAGCAACACAGTGCACGGTAGCCCGAAGACTATACCTAGAGCACCGACATCCTTGGGGTGTTCTTTGAGAAAGTCTACCAAATCTCCAAGCCGCTCAGCCCGGCTCCCTCTTCTCGCCATCCTAATGAGAACGTATGAAATCGGCAGCAGAACCAGACCCAGAGCGATCACGGCGACATGGCTGACCGTGGACCAAATCTCAGTAGAATTGGTATATGCTATCAGAACTAAGACTACGACACTGAGAAAGCAGGGATTTGTTACCCTGGAGATTGCCTTGGCGACATTGATTGAGCGGCTCAACTTGCTTGCCTGCCTCCTGTGAACCTGGTGCGGTGCGAGCGGTGGCAGCTTATCCAGCCACATCAGTCATATCCTATACTTATTTTCAACAGCCGTCAATTTACTCACCTGAACAGCCACCGAGTCATTAATTATCAGAAAATCACGCATAGAATAAACCCAAAGTCTAACCAAGCTCTAACCGTATTTTCCTTGAATAACTACTATTCTGGGTGTATCTTTTCACAGGAGTCTTGTTGCAATATAGCCAATGAAATACCTTCTGAGCTTACTTATCCTGCTTAATATCGCCGACGGTGTGATAACCCACTTCGTCGTAAAACTCGGCCTCGGAAGTGAGGGCAATCCTTTCCTGCTCGGACTTGTCGGTGAGCCTGGTTTCATTATCCTTAAAGTAGTCGGAGCACTTGTTTCTGCGTTTATTCTATGGGACATTCACCGGCGGCATCCTCGATTAGCCTTCTTTTCCACATCTATCTGCGTGGCTTTTTATGTTGGTGTCGTGACCTGGAACTCGACTGTATTTCTACTCTAGACATCCTCGGTAACACCGACACAACACAGGCTCTCCCTTATGCCGTTCAATCAACAACCGCGCTTTACGACGTGTCCTTACCGAACACGGCACTTAAGAGGTAATCCGAAATGACCGTACACTTCATTGCCAGCCACTATTGACAAACAATTGCATAAGGGTTTATCATGCGCAGACAAACCACGAGGAAGGATCACATGGCGCCGAAGTTCCAGATAGGACAGAAAGTTGTGGTTAAACCAACCCGTGAGCAGAGCGTCTCCCTGCGGGACTCCAGTATCGAGCCTTACATCGGCCAGGCTGGCGAGGTCACTGACTACTATTGGATCAGCCCGAGCGCGAGCGAATCCTTCTATCTCTACACGGTGCGTATCGGTAACACAGGCCGCAAGACGGTTGTTCTGCACGAGGATGAGATAGAGGCCTGAAGCAGGAAGACTATGCCACATCCACCCGGACAGGAACTACGCGACATCGGCGTGTCTCTGCTGGAACTGATGGTACCCAATGAAGCGTGAGAGGGCCCTTGAGGCACTCTGCTGAGATATATAGGTTGGGACTCCGGCCAGGGCAAATTTCCGCCACAACCTAGCTATGGAGGTAGCGGAGTCTGGGGCGTTGAAACGCCCGTTCAAAGCCAGGACAACCGGTTTACCAAATCGGTTATTCTTGGCGAAATCAATTATAAAGTCACCCACCTTCTCAGCTTTCTGACCATTCTCAGGACTCTCGTAATCATCTGTATCCGAGGTGTACTGATCCAGTATCACCAGGTCGATGACCGGGTCGCCAGCCGCCAATTCCAAGGCGCGCTGAAACAGTTCAACATTGTTCTGAAGCATCCAGGCATCCACCGGATTTCGAGCACTGTTACCAGCCAGGCTGATAAAAGTATTAAGTTTCTGCCTCGTTTCTTCAGCAAGGCGGGGCACCTCGAGCCCCTCCTGACTACAGATATCGGCCATGGCTACTGAGTTGCCACCGCCACCACCAATCAGGAGAGTACGCCGTCCTCGCGGCGGTTGCAGGTATAAAAACGCCATGACTACGTCTACTATCTCCTGAAGTGAATCTACCCTCACTGCCCCAGTCTGGGTAAAGAAGGCATCCCACACCCTTTCCTCGCCAGCGAGTGAACCAGTATGAGAGGCGACCGCCCTGGAACCAGACTCAGTCAGTCCACCCTTCCAAATGATAACCGGCTTGGTGCGATTTATTGATTTGATGAGCTGGGCGAAACGGTTGCCTTCTCTGATTCCTTCAAGGTACATCGTAATTATGCTGGTCTCCGGGTCCTGGGCCAGGTATTCAAGGAAATCAACCGCCTGAAGACCACGAGCATTCCCGAAGCTGACTATCTTACTGAAGTAAACACCGAGGTCCTGAGCATATTCACTCAGCCACTCAGCATGACCACCGCTCTGTGAGAGAAAGGCCACCGGACCACTCCCGGTCGGCTCCGCACCCCAATAGGCCAGTTTACTCTTGGGGATATATAAGCCCATGCAGTTTGGCCCGACAACCCGCAAGCCACCCTGCTGAATAATCTCTGTAATCTCCTCGTCAAGCCGACGTCCCTCTTCCAGCCCGGTCTCAGCAAAGCCGGAGGAGAAGATATGCACGTTCCTTACTCCGGTGGCAACACAGTCCTTGAGCACCTGGGGCACCACTGACGCCGGAATGGCAATAATAACCAGTTCCGGTGGATTGGGAATAGACTTTACACTCGGGTAGGCCTTGAGGCCCAGAATCTCAGTATCCCTGGGATTGACCGGATAAAGCTCGCCGGAAAACCCGAGCTTTTGCAGACGGGACAGAAAGTTTGTCCCACCCCATGACGCCGGATTCGCTGAGGCACCAACGACAGCTACCGAACGTGGATAGAACATGGTGTCAAGCTCATGTTGCTCAGGCATTAGTCAAGTCTCCCTTCCAGAACCCAAATTCCATGCTACCACAGTCTCAAACTGAAGGACAAACTGGAGACATAGTACGGTGGTAGTCTAAACATAAAATGAGGGAGCCCCAAAGAGTTTACCACAAACTCGAAGGGCTGAAACAGCTGTGGTCTCAGTGGGGGATTCTAGGAATTCCAGGTTCCGTCCCCTCTGGTGGGGCTGTGGTTTCAATGGGTGAGGAGTCTCAGACCAGATATTTCTGGCCTGCATGTTTGGTCGGGCTAATATCTCCTCTGCCTCCCCCCACCAGTTCTGCCACCTCTACCACCGGAAAAGCCGCCACCCCTCCTGTCACCATAGAACCCGCCGCTCCTGTTGTCAGGGCGAGGGCGAGCTTCATTAACTACAATAGTCCGCTCTCTCAGTATTTTCCCGTTCAAGCCCGCGATTGCAGCTTCAGCCTCAGACTTTGATGCCATTTCTACAAAGCCAAATCCTTTTGGCCGTCCACTGTACTTATCCGTGATAATGCTTACAGACTCAACCTCTCCAAAAGCCAGGAACTCCTGGCGCAACTCCACCTCAGTGATATCGTAAGATAGGTTCCCCGCATATATCTTCATATTAGGACCCCTTTGTTAAATTACCCGGCCTCACAGCTTGTTGGTCGCTATTGTGGCCGACTATTACCTGTTACCCTGGCGTCGTCTCCGCCTGGCGTTATTCTTCGCCTTTATCCGGGCAGCATCCCTCTTGGATACGAAGTGACGATGCGTTTTCGCTTCACGCAACACGCCCTCTATCTGCACCATCCTCTGAAAACGCCGCAACAATGCCTCCTGAGATTCACCTTCACGTATCCAAACTTCTAATGCCATAACACTCCCATCACATTACGACATACCCAGGCCAGAAATCTCCGGCCCAGGTATGTCTAAGGTCTTAAACCAGACTATCTAGCTGGTCTTACTTTGCGATAGCAATCGCTACAGTACACCGGTCTATCGCCGCGGGGTTCAAAAGGTACTTCGGTATCTTTGCCACACTCGGCACAGACAACGGGAAACATCTGACGTCGGGCACCAAAGCTGTTGTTTCCGTAGCGCCCTGCTTTCCTCGCCTGGCGGCACTCCAGACAGCGCTTGGGCTCGTTGGTATAGCCTCTGGATTGGAAAAGCTCTTGTTCGTCAGCGCTGAAGGTGAAGGTTGTCCCGCAATCGGAGCACGTGAGTATCTTGTCCTCAAAACTCATTGGATGACCTCCTCTCTCTTAGATTTTAGCTAGAGTCCGGGTCATCCAATGCTTATGTAAACTAATGATAATAAAAAGCCTGTAATAACCTAAACCGACACTAATTACCCATATTATACACTAAAACAGCCTTACCTACAAGAAGCCAGACGACTGCACTAACGCATGAAAGTAGAGAGGGACAAGAACACCCTGTTACTGACCGCACCCGATGAGCCTTATCTTTTCCAGTTGTTCGTTTGCCAGAGAGAAGACAGTACGTTCGGTGCCATCCAACCGGCGCCTCCCCTGGCGGTCCCTTGCCCAATCGTCAAATGAGGCCAAGATGAGCGGTCCGGGGACGTCAGTCGACGATACCGGCTTTAACTCCAGAGGGATTCCTAGTTTCTTGAGTCCTTCCTCGTATGGAGTATCACGTGATGTATCGAAGACTTCCCAGCCATCAACGTACACCTCCGCAAGGACATGGTCCTGCTCTTGATATGGTTCACCCATCTGAAGTGCAATCCGTTCATCCTGTCCGGTTATCCACTCGAAGAGCATCAATTCTGCTTCGACTTTAAAAACCCGGTATCTGGCTGGTATTCCAACAGACCTCGACATAGCCACGAGAAGATTGGTTTTACTCGAGCACATGCCCACTTTTTCCCGGAGCGTATCCGAGGCCTTAACGTACCAGTCGTCGTATACGTAGCTGAATTCTTTGACAAACCTGTATATCGCATCAAGTTTCTGGCGCCCGTCTATCAGTCCGGCAGTCAGACTAAAAGCAACAGATTTTATCTCAGGCGATTTATCAAAATCGCAGAGCTCAGTTGGTCGGAGATATTCTTGAAAAGAATTCATAGTACAATACCGGACCTCGCCTTTAAGCTAACAAAGGCCGTACTTCTGGGCGACCTTGCGGAAGCCGTCGAAGGAGCCTTCGATGGTGTGGTCATCCACGCAGAACGAAACGCGGAAATAGCCGGGGGTACCAAAGCCACTCCCCGGGACAACAAGCACTAGTTGCTCCTGCAGTTCCCTGACAAAAGCAACGTCGTCATCGACAGGTGTCTTCGGGAAGACATAGAACGCCCCCCGCGGCTTCACCATCGAGTAACCCATCCCCACAAGGCCGTTGTAAAGCAGGTCGCGCCTTTTCTCATAGTCGGCAATTGAGACGGTGACACCCTGCAGATGGCCCACTATATTCTGCATCAGGGCGGGGGCATTGACAAACCCCAGTATCCGGTTGCAGAAGACCAGTCCATCGACGACGTCTTGCTTGTCGTCGCAATCGGGGTGCACTGCCACGAAACCGATACGCTCGCCGGGCAGGGCCAAGTCCTTGGAGTAAGACCGAATCGCGAAGCTCCGGGGGTGGTGTATGAGCAACACCGGAAACTCCATCCCGTCGTATATGAGCCGACAGTACGCCTCGTCACT
>SMTZ1_10001887_pt1 | contig 21159 bp, 26 predicted proteins | sample DeeMarSWOR136_30_FD_25667 | JGI IMG/M metagenome (IMG submission 25667) | reverse complement strand
ACCAAGGATACTGGCCCAGTTGCACGTGCAAAAGCCCCTCCGAACCCAGAGTTTACAACAGGTAGCAATAATCCTGACAGGGCAGGTGCGGCAACAACACTTATCGCGACGCCAACCACTCCTGCTATGAAGCTCAGTATTACTCCCTCAAGCATAAACTGGCTCAAAATGTTCAAATTGCTGAAGCCTATCGCCTTGAGCGTGCCGATTTCTTTTGTTCTTTCACGCACAGTGTATAGCATCACAAACAAGACTATTGAGCTAGTAGCTGCAACTGCAATCACTATCTCCTGAATCGCCACAGCCTGTGTTTGCGCAAGGGCAGCTTCGGCATTTTCAAGCTGTATTTCATAGATATCCTGCATAGCCTCTAGCTGGCTTAGTCGTTGTTGACCCGTAGCTATTGTAAGCTCGGGATGCAGGGAACTTATATCGTTAGCTACATCAACAACCATATCGCTGCTCTCAGCCAACACGGTGATACTGGTTATATAGCCAGTATTGTTAGTGACCAACTGGGCATCTGAAAGGTTCATGTAAAGGGTCGTTGCATCCTCAACTCCCGTTGACCCATGAACGCCTATCACATTGAAAGTTTGTCCTAGAATTTCAATAATATCACCAGCTCCAGCCTCGAAAAATGCTGTGTTGTCTTCACTCAGAAGCACGACTCCGTTGTCGCCTACTTGCAGATTTCTTCCAGCGGTAATGTTCATTGGTAAGATGGGGTAGTTATCGACAAGATTAGCTGTCAATGGAACACCTTCGATTATGTAGTCTGGAACAAACGGGTGAAACTTCGTCCAAACATTTCCATCGTCTGCTCTGTTCCTTCTGATACTTGCAGGCTCGGCACCACAGCAGCAACGCCTTCGATCGAGCTAATGTCATCGTAAAGGGTTTCATTCATGGCAGTAGTTCCGCCACTGCCAAATGGACCGCCGCCAAACCGTCCGGGAATTTGTCCGTCGCCGAATTGTCCAGGTACAAATTCGGAATCCCTAAAATCCGTCATGTCACGAGGCGCAAAACCGAATCCCTCAAATCTTGGGGCTAGAGTGCAGTCTATTTGTTTTAGTGTTTGGTTGATTGTTGCCTCTGTTTGAGTGATTGTGTTACTAAAATTCTGGGTTAGGATATCTGTTCTCGCTTGATTTGCGGTGATGCCTGTTGGAATGGAAATCATAATTGCAATGCAGAATCCTAATGCGATAATCACCAATGAAGCTCTAACTTTACGTCTCGAAATATTCTAGCCGCTCTAGTTAATACACCCAACTAATTCACCTTTGAGAGTGTTCCAGAAAAAAGACAACCAAACAGAAGATTTCAGAGAGGAGACTGTGCTTTTAGATAGGAAAGTTTTTGGTGGTCGCAAAAATATAACTTTGACTGTTCCTATTATTGTCATTCCCTTCTTGGTTGTCTTTTCCTGTCTTAGAAGAAAAGATTTATTAAACGATTTCTCAGAATTATTCCAAAATCTCACCTAAATTAAAAGATAAAGCGTCATTCTGCGAACCATAATCCAAAAAAATACCCTTTTCGTTTCTTTCTGAAGAAACATGACGGATAGAAGAAACTAAATTTGACGAAAAAGTGGACTGTGGAAGTAGCAACTTCATTACTTACACATGTTCAATAAGTCGAAGCAAAGTATTAGTTAGTTAAGGCTTGTCGATCACCGTTCTCGTTAGGATAACAATTTGTGTTACTTTCGCTTCTTCTATATTTACCATTATAGATGCATGTCCAGTTGTGTCTTTTTGCAATATCAAGACTGCGTTTGTTGCTTTTGTGACAACATTACCTGTTGAATCAACTACAGTTTTGATTATTGGTCTCACTAACGTAACATTGTAGCCCTCGATAATGAGGCTTTGCACGTCTGTATCGCTTTCTGCTATGTCTGTTACGGTCTGTTCAAATTCTTCGCTGACTTCAATTGGCCCAAAGCCTCCGAAACCGTGTCTTCCAAACCTCATGCCTCGCCTAAATCCCATGCAATCATTGCTCCAAACCGGAAGAATAATTTCATTCTCTTCTTGAGTTGCTACTATTTCTGATCCATCAGATTCTTGAGTAGTCAATGAGGTGTCATCAGTTTCAGTCGCCTTTGCTATCTGCGGTGCTAATATAATGCCACTAATTATCGCTGCGATGGCTATAACCGAAAATAAAGCCAAAGCCTTGCTTTTTCCGTTTATGATCGATCACCTCCATTTGCCTTTATCTGCTCTCTTTTGAACAGTAACGTATTAAGTGATTTTTCAAAATTATACCAAAATTCATTCCCAATTTCTACAAACTTAAAAAGATTATAACCGAGAAGTTGAGGGAACACGTTTATTACTCAAACCTAAATAGGGATAATCAAAACTCCTCAAAGTACACGTGGCGGTATAGATTGGCTAGTAGCGGGCGTTCGTTAAAATATTTGCTTGGATGGCTCATTGCCGGCACCAGAGGCGGTGCAACTCGGGCTAGAATAATTGAGATACTGAAAGAAACACCCCAGAATGCCAATCAACTGGCAAATCAGCTCGGAATGGATTATAGAACGATAAGGCATCATCTAAAAGTTCTTGAAAAAAACAGAATAATCATGACAGTAGGGGAAGGTTACGGCGTTACTTATTTTCTATCCCCCATAATGGAAGAGAACTATGCTTTGTTCGAGGAGATACTGAAAAGAATTTGGAAAAAGTAGAATAAGGAGAAAAAACAAGATGGAAAATCAAATGGAAAACCAAATGGAGAAAAAACCGAAACTTTGGTTAGTAGTAGTCGTAATTGGGCTTATAGCAGTAGGTATCCTAGCAGCAGTATGGGCTTCATTATCATTTGACGTTATCACCTCATCCCGTTTTCCTTTTAGACCTTTACCACGCCCTGAATTCAACCCCGCTGACTTGGAGTTTTACTATATTGCAAGAACTGTGGTGTCGACAATTAATATCACTCTTCTTGTGTTTCTCATCGCTACGTACGCGACTATTTACGCCAAGATGAAGTCAGAATTTACAATTGGGCTACTATTGTTTGCGATAATTTTTCTCATTAAAGACCTTATCGCGAGCCCCTTGATAACTGGAGCTTTTGGTTTTAATCTGTATGGTCTTGGACCGTTTGCTTTGTTACCGGATTTGTTTGAGCTTGCGGCATTATCGGTGTTGCTATATCTAAGCATTAAGTACTAAGAAGGTTTATGCGAGCAGCTATGAAGAAGAAAGCGTTTATTTCAGGCCCCATTCTGGGCATGGAAAACAACCAAGGCTATAGAGACATTATAACCAAAATCTGCGTGAAACTGGGTTTTGAAGTGATTGATCCTTGGCGCCGCGAAAAAATCCTCTATGAAACTGATGAACTTTGCTGGTGGACTAGTGTTCCCGCTGTTGGTTTTGTTCAGAGAGATTTGGATGACGCGGAACGCTGCGACGTCATGATTGTATATTTGCCAAAGCTTTCTGCAGGTGCTTGCATGGAGCTGTTTTATGCCAAACGCAAGGGCAAGAAGATTATAGTTATTTCAAAGATGCAGTGTTTGAGTCCATGGATTATAGTGCATTCAGACGCTGTAGTGAAAAGCTTTAGCGAGCTTGAAGATGCGCTGAAAGAGATACAATAAGCTATAGCTAATTGGCTAATTCAGAAAGAAGAACTTTTTACCAGAGCCCCGTTTACTATCTTAGCAATTATTATTCAACGCGCCATCCCTCTTTCGATTAACATGTAAGCTTCCAAATTTTCATCCATGAGGCGAAATTCCTTATATTGCTAATTACACTTTTCCCTATTCACTAAAGCCTTAGACCAAACTGAATTTTCTTTTTTGGCACCGATAATGGTAAATTCTTCTAATGCCATTAGTCTAAACCCATATCTTTTGGCAGAGAAGGTTTTATCAGCTAAGAAACGCAAAGAATTGGCTGAGGTGGTTGTTTTGGGTGAAACTCATAGAACTGTGAATAAGAATTTTGAGAAGGAGATGTGGGTTGATGGGCAAAGGCTACTGTTGAACCATTTTGTGCAGGAAACAATAGCTAACATCATCTTGGGTTTTTCAAACACACTCAAAGGTCTAGATAGTGTTCCGGAAAATATTGAAGTAAAAATCAAGAAGTTACACAAGCCAGTAAAAATTGACGTACATACGTACCCTTAAAATATATTGTGCTGAAGCAAAATAATATCATAGCCGGAAGGATGAATACTATGAAAGGCGTCTACGTTTTAATCATTCAATTAGATACTGATACAAGCGTAAGCGTAGGCGCTTTAGGCAAAAAAATGTTTGACAAGGGTTTATATGCTTACGTTGGTTCAGCACAGACTAATCTGGAAAAGCGAATAAGACGCCACTTGAGAAAGGAAAAACGCCTCTTCTGGCATGTAGACTACTTATTGAATAAGAAAACAGCAAAAATAGTAAAAGTGCTCTACAAACAAGCCGATAAAGCCGAAGAATGCAAAACAGCCAAAAGCATAATGCAAAAAGGCAAATCCATCAATGATTTCGGTTGCTCCGACTGCAACTGCAAAAGCCACTTGTTCCGCATTGAAAAACACCGGTTCCTCGAGAAATCAATGCAAACTTTACACCCAAAAACATAACGCTTTTTAAGAGAAGATAGCCAAAATAGGTAGCCTACCTACAAAAAGCGGTTGTAGTCTAGTTTGGCTAGGACATCAGCCTGCCACGCTGACGACCCGGGTTCAAATCCCGGCGACCGCACTCCACTTCTTTTGCGAAAGAACCTAGACTAAGAAATGGTTGTTTTGGGTTTTCGAGTTGTTGTAGGGCGTGGATTCGGTGTATTAGGGCTTTTTCGCATGTGCGAATTATATTTAAGCCTAAATCGTGGGCTTTTTCTATGAGTTTTTCGTCTAATGTGAGTGAAAATTTTCTTTTCAAAGTGCCAATCCCGATTTATGCGTATAGAATAGACTATCTCAATTCGCTTATTTCCCAATAAGTTGTTTCAAAACAGAATTGACAATAGACAATTTCTCTTCCTGCTAATTTCTTCTGCTGCGTTCCTTAGTCTGTTAGATTTCTTTTCTACGCGTTTTAGAATTTTCTAAACGTCTTGCAGGACCGCTCCTACGTTGACAACCGCTCTAACGTTTTGTGACAAAAGACCTAGAACCTTATCAATACGATGATGCTCCCTGCCATTAGAATCAAGCCACTGACGCACAAATTCTTTAGCCCAAACCTCATTCTCCGCCAACACAGTAAAAACAAGCCCGTCATTCCAAGCATGCCCCCAAGTTACAACCGAAAAAACCTTGTGACAAGACCCTTCCGCCCTCTTCTGCTGCTTAGGCATAAGACCTTTTTCCTTTTTAGCCGAAACGCGGTTCCTCTCCTCAGTTACTGTGTTACACATTGACTGCAACTTATCCAAGGTATCAACTACTTGCTTAGTCTTGAATAGAAAATGCATCTTAAGCTGCTTTATCTCCTCTTTCAACGAATCCAGCTCAGAAAAAGGATCGCTCTCACGAAAAGATGATCCATCAGTCATCTGCACCCCAAGATCCTGGTGCAAGGAATCCATCTTCTCCTTTCTCCTCTGCACTCTTAGACTTCTTTTCATACTCCGACACCCCCATTCCTCAACATGCTACCTGCCTTTGGTAGCAGCTCCTTTCTCAGTGCATTCTCCAATTTCGACTCTGTTGTCTGATCATCTTCTGATGGTTAATTATTATTACTAATGACGGGTTTTCTGACCTTAATGCTCTTCTTCATAGTTGAATTTATCAGCGCAACTCGCTTCTGCTCATATGTCAAAATCATTACTTCTTTCAAGCGGTTGTAAATACTTGAGTTTATTGATCTGTTCTTGCGAAGCTTTTTGAGACGAGCTAAATCATCCTTTCTAGCGATTTGCAGTTTCTCTCTTTCCCTGAAAAACTTCTTAATGACTCTTACATTTCTCTTGCTTATTAGTTCCTCTCTCTTTTTGGAGGGCAAGACGCCGATCATGAAAGTTGGTATTTCCATCTCCTTTCTCCACCTTTTTTCTGTTCAACAAAACATCTTATGTATTAATACTTAATAATCATAGTTTCACACACAAGAATATTCCGAACGCAGAAATGTATCATCAATTAGCCCAAATAACCTCCTAAACAGCTCTAAACCTGTAGCACACATAAACAACAGTAAAACTTACAAAAACCAAGTTAAAGTCAAAGCGTGCGCATATTACCATCTTCAAGCAAGGTAAGCATTCAACAACCTTTTCAATACTCGGAAAAGTGCGTGACGGTTATTATGAATACTGAGCTGTTTTTCATAAAATTTTAGTTCGCCTAGATAGCATCAATTATACTGGAAATCCTCATGAACCAGATAGTCATCGTTCTAGGGATTGCCCTAATACTATTTGGCGTGTTTCTCACATTTTACACGGTAGTTGAAACCGAATCCGTTTTTGGGGTTACAATAATTACGGACGTAGAAAGTCCATATCAGATTTTTGGTTTGGCTTTGCTCTTTTTCGGGATTCTAAGTCTCTTTATGGGGTTAATTCTGCCTAGCCGGTCAGCGTCCTATGATCTGTAGAGCGCGTTGTTCAGCTAAGAAAAGAAAAAGGGATGGTAATATCCCAGCTTCAGACCTTAGTTTATGCAGGTTTCGTGATTTCTCGTTCCATCAACACATAAGCACCAGAAACGCCTGTAGGAGCACCTAAACCGCCTATCGATTTAGCCTCCCATCCTTCCTTTGTCATCTGATTAATCTGAGCAACCAGTTTCCGACAGGTTCCAGTATCGAAAAGAATTTCATATTCCTTCATTTACAAGTCCTCATTTCATTAGCTCATAATTATACTTTTAAGATATACTGTCAAATCTTGAGAATATTCTAGATGATAGTGCCTGCAAAAAAGAGGAAGTCATTTGGGTTTTCTGAACAGCTTAACTCAAAAAGCAACTTTCCATACTTCCTTGCGCCACCGTAAAGAGTATAGTTCCAGTTTCCCCGATAATTCTTAGCGTCTAGCCACTCTCGAAACTTGCGCCAATCAACCGTCTGTCACGCTGATGACCGGGGGTTCAAATCCCGGCGATCGCACTCTCATTACACTTCAAATATAAGTCTATCTTGAAAAAGTAACTTCAGTGGAGCAAGTCGAAGACAATTTTTGATTCTGTTACGCGATTCAAATTTTTGTAGCTAAAATTCTTAAGCTTGCAACTGAACCAACAATTTCTTCCACTTGTTCACCGCTTAAATCAAGTTCCTCAATTAACGCCTTGGCAGTAGCATCACTTAAAATCTGCTCAGGTTCCGGTCGTGTTTCTTCAACTACCTCCACTTCTTGAAAACCCGCATTTTCTATCATTCGGATATAAGTGGATTTCATTTCGGCACCCGAAATGCATCCAATATACGCAAGCAAATTCTTCCTAACCGCTTCGGGCATATCTCCTAGAAGCACAATATCCGAAATAACTAATCGACCACTACGCTTTAGCACTCGAAAAGCTTCATCAAATACTCGCTGTTTCTCTGGCGATAGATTAATCACACAATTGGAAATCACAACGTCTGCTGTGTTGTCTGCAACGGGCAAATTTTCAATCTCGCCTAAACGAAACTCAACATTTTTGTAGTCACTTTTTAGACAATTCATGCGGGCTTTATCAAGCATCTCAGGCGTCATATCTACACCGATAACTCGGCCCTTCGATCCAACTTTCTTTGCAGCAAGGAAACAATCGAGTCCTCCCCCTGAACCTAGGTCGACGACTGTTTCGCCCTCCTTTAAAGAAGCCCACGTCACAGGGTTTCCGCACCCTAGATTGAGATCTGCACCTGCGGGGACCGAATCCAATTCAGTTTGGCTATACCCTATGCTCTTGCTTACACTTGAGCTATTTCCGCAACAGCAATTCTCGGTCTTGGCTATTTTGCCGTATCCTTCGCGCACCATCTTTCTGACTTCTTCTTCTCTCAAAACTGAACCTCCTGGTTAATCAAGTGCCTCTTGAAAAATTGGTTCCAACATGTTTTTGACAGTGCCACTAAGCGTCTCAACCCTAACCATTACAAAACAACATACCTTGCCTTCACGCTCAAAAGCGATAATTGCTAATTTATCTCCTGAGTCTAATCCTGCTTTCTCCCTCAAATCTTTGGGCAAGACTATCTGTCCCTTGGCATCCATTGTTACGACAGCCTCAACCTTGCAACATTCTCGATTACCCGACATTTTCCATCAGATTTATCTTATAATTTTGAATATTTATATTTTTCTGAATAATCTAAATAATATTGTCGCATTGGCGATTACAGACAAATTATGTTCACACAATTCTTATGCCTTAAACTAGCTGACCCATCATTATGCAGAACTATTGTTGACCAGTTAAAGCCTATGGATGGGTTCTGGGTCTAATACACAATGCTTTTGTCCAATGCCTTTGCTCACTCTACCATTTCAAGTTTTCAATTATCATAGGTTAAAACGAGAGTCACAGTCATGAGACCCGAAACTATTTTCAAAAAAGTTACAGAAAGAAACGATGGAAGGTACCCGAGAATAAAAAACATAGACTTTTAAATTAGCTTCAATGTTGATAAAGAAGGCAAACCATGCATTCCCAGATGCTTAGCTACCTTCTTCTAAAACTATTACAATGTCAAGCAAAACGTAAGAAACGCACGTACGCAACCGTGAACATAAAATACTCGAGAACTAGAATAACGCAAGTTTCGCAGTCTCTTGAAAGACCATAAAACTCGAGAGGTTTATTTCACTTGAGTATGTGGCCTTCCCGATCTATTTCGCCTTCACGGATTCTTGTAGTAGAAATTGGTTTCCAGTTTTCAGCAGGCACCATTTTGATCACAACAATTACGAGCTCTGGCAGTTGTGCATCTGTTCTTTCTTGATTAATTCTTATGGCGGTTTTTTCGGTTTCCTCACTAACAACTAAGGCTTCTATACATTTGTCTGTTACCGTTACGCCGTAAGGGTCGTTCAAAGGAATAATTTCCGCCCTATCACTAAGGTTCAAAGCTTCCAAAAAAGACCTTAACTCTATTAGCCTTTCCTCGAAAGATGCAGTAACATGTGGCTTACCCAATTTCAAGACAAACTCGTCAGTGCATAAGCCGATTAAAACTTGTTCACCAATCTCAAAAGCTGTCATAAGCAAAACCCTATGTCCTCTATGGAATTCATCGAAGGTTCCACCAACCGCCACTTTTCTAAACTTATTCATAGCTTACAAGTCTAGCTCCTTGAAAGTCAATCTTTGCTGCAAGGATTTTCTGGTTGGGTAAAACCTGCTTAAAAGCTTCTGCTATTTCCCTTGCATTTTCCTCGTGTACGAGCGCATGAACCGCTTCGCCCACCATATTCTGAGCTACGCCTACAGCTCCAGTTTTTTCAGCTAATTTCACTAGCTGCCTAACGCGTGCAGTTGTAAAACCTGCTTTTTCCGCGAAATCTAAACAACACGCCATGAAGTTCTCTACAGAAGGTTCGGCCAAAATCTTCTCCAGAGTTCTTCGTCCGCAACGGTTGACATCAAGTCGCTTTTCAGCCGAATTAAGCACATGTTTTGTAGGTGTGGACCCGAAAACTCCCGCTACGATCCTATACTCGTTACTAATTGGTATGCGGTCTATGAGGCTAATTCCTGGTGCCCCTGGCTCAATCGTAATTACGCAGCCGCCCAGCATTAGTGGACCGACGGTGCCTAAACCTGTTTTGCACTGCACTTCAGCAACATGTGCCATTTTGCCAATCTGGTTAAGAGTTAATGGCAGATATAGAGCTTTTGAAAGAGCTAAGCCAGCTGTTAGGGCTCCTGCAGCGCTTGAACCAAATCCTGCGCCGATTGGAACATCAATTTTATGATTGACTACTACATCGAAGAACTTGCCAACCTTGCTTAGTAACATTTGAGAAACCGTTCTGGTGGTTTCTGCTTCGGGTGCAGGTTTCCTATTAATAAAAACGTGAATGCTGCTCTTTTTTGCTTCCGAAACAGAGACCTCTGTTAAAACTCCTTTCTGAATCCCGAAACCGCCACCTCTGGCGCCAACCAGCTCCAAGTCCGCGATTGGTTTTCCATCCTCGGTTCTGTCGCAGATTTCGAAGAAACTTGAAATTCCCGCGGGTGAAAACGCTCTTGCAACAGTCTTTGGCAATTATTTCGCCTTTTCTTTGGTTTTTTTGAAGAGTTTAAGGGATGGAAAGGCTTTGTAGGATGCGTTTATTATTGGTGGGCATAGGATGAGTATGAACGGTATTTCCGTAGCGATTGTCCAAACAAATATTAGCGGTATATATGCTGGTGGCAAGGGTGCTTTAAAATAACCATTTTGAGAGTAGAATAGATTGCTGTAGACCCACACAGTAATTGAGACTACTATTGCGCCTATGCTTTGTCCAATTACGGTTCCAACGCTGAAAGTTCGCCACTCTTTTTTGAAAGCGAATATTGCTATACCTGCAATTACGCTCGCTGTGGCAATAACTGCAAAAAGGGCAATAGCGTCCAAAGTGGGCAAACCAGTGAAAAGCAATGATTCTGATGGCAAAAGAAAAGTAGGTAGCAATAGGCCGCTAATTAGCAAGATGCTACCTATTATTGCGCTCAAAGCTATTCTTTTGCGGTCAATTCTTGTGTGTGACAAGTATCCGAGGAGAAAAAACATGGTGAAGTTGCTTGTAACGCCTGCTACTAGGCTTAGCACCGGGTCTCCGTGGTAAATTACGTCTCGTATGAATATTCCTATTGCCGCGCCAATTCCACCTACCCAAGGTCCAAACAAAACAGCAAATATAGCGGGAACAACAACAGCGGGATAAAATGCTACACCACCTACGCTTAGACCAAAACTGGTTAAGAGGCCTATCACCGCGTACAAAGCCGCACAGATTCCTACAACTGCAATTTCTGATGACCGCATCTTCTATTTGCTCCAATATTTAATGCTAAGGCTTTCTTCAACGTAGTTTTTGTAAATAAAACTTCCCTATAGACTTTTTAAACATGTTTAAACTTTCCATTATTTTGTGAACTGTCTATTTCTTAAAAATCTATTCGGCAAAATGCCCACTATAATAGCAATATAAGGACCAAAAAGAGGACCCGACCAAGTAAATAAACCAGCAAAACCCAAAATAAGAAAGAAAAACCTATCTTTTTTTGACAATTCCCCTTCCACTTGCAATGACCTTTTCAACAAGACAAAACCTATGGACAGCGGCAATGCAATGAAAACCATAGTAAGCACAACTAACCAGTTGAAAACTGCCCCATAAAGAGCAAATAGCATTTGCATAAAAAGCATCAGACCGCTTCCAACACAGAAAAGTCCAGCAACGATACCTAATATATTGAAAATGTTTAGTTTTCGTGTCAACTTCCAAGCCAACAAAACTAAACCTAGAACTAATGAGAGCAACATAGGCATCAAAATTACAATCAAGGATTGCCCCTCCCATTCATGGATGCCAATAACATCAAATGGAATCAGCAACCATTCAGATAGCGTGAATTCTTCTTTGTAACCAATGGCTATGCCATATTTTCCTTCTTTTAGATCAGGGTTATAAGTAGCCAAGTAGTAGTCTCCCTCATTTAAGATAGTTTCATCAATATCGATAAGATAATAGTAGCTGGCTGGAGTGAAAGGTTCGAACTCAGGCTTTTCAGGCATTGTTGGCTCAATTAACCTTGCCCCATATCCATCGGGTATTTCAATGAAGCTTGGCAGAGAAGCCGGCAACTGAAAATTTTCTCCCATTATAATCAAGTGAGGCGCGAAATTTTCCTTTCTTTCCTTTATGTACAGGCTAACTCTAAGTTTTTCTCCGGAATTAAGATAAAGCTTGTAATATTCAACTTCACCTTCATGCTGCAGTTCTCTGTATAAAGTCCAAGATTTTGTTGGATTAGTAACCTCAAATGCTGTATCTAAACTGTGAATTTCTCCCTCGGGATTTAAGGGAGTATGCGCTATTGTGATGGTTACCATGAAAGACAGGAAAATGAAAAATAAAAGAAGTATTGCCAATTGTTTAAGCCTTGACATATAGCTCGCCTATAATTTCTTGGTTGTAAATAAAAATTTTTTAAACCTAAAAAAGCTCTAAATAATTTGATGGATAGAAATTGCTTTTTTCTTGAATTTTAGCTTTTCAAATCAATTATATGAAAGGCTTCGAAATTTTTGCGGCAGAAATCACAATTTTTATTTTAATTTAAAATTAACCTATTACTGAGTCCAGATTATGCTGCTTTTCAGGTTTGTTTGTCATAATTGTTCCGATGTAGCGCGGATTCGAAGTATTAGCTATATTACTGTTTTTAAAAAAGTATATAGATAATAGGTGTTGATTTTAAGAACAATTGGAGGGAATGTGTTCGGTCAAGGTTCTATTTGTAGAGCCCCCAAAGGACTACTGGTTTGTTATGGGTGAATATCTCCCACCTCCATATGGACTTCTCCAGCTTGCAGGTTATCTAGAAGCAAGAATGCCCGAAGCAGATATTGAGGTTATAGACTGCCAAGCTATGTCGCTGGATTGGAAAGGCCTGGAAAAGAGAATAGAATCTTTTGATCCCGATGTTGTTGCGGCAAGCGGTTTTGCCACTTGTAATGCTTACGTTGTCGCTAGAACCCTTGAAGCCGCTAAGAACCTCAAACCCGAAGTCACAACTGTTGCCGGAGGTCAACATTTCTCGGCTACTGCACGAGAAAGCCTTGAGCAATACCCTGAAATTGACGTAGTTATCCGAGGTGAGGGTGAAGAGACTTTTGTAGAGCTAGTTAAAGCAGTAGAAAAAAGGGCGAATTTTTCAGGAATAGCCGGCACATCTTTTAGAAATAGGAACAATATTGAACATAATCCAGATCGTTCTCTTATTAATGATCTGAATAGCTTGCCCTTTCCAGCGTATCATTTCGTGGAGGAATACGTACATCTGTATCATTTCACTATGATGGCGGGCTCGAAAGCCAGATACGGTATGGTTGAAGCTTCAAGAGGCTGCCCTCATCATTGCACGTTTTGCTCTCAGTGGAAGCATTGGCAAGGTTCATGTAGACACAAACCAGTAAAACGCGTTGTTGACGAGATTGAATTTCTTCACAATAATTATGGAAGCAGACTTCTATGGTTGACAGATGACAATTTCGGGTTAGGTCAACGAATGGAAAACCTGTGTGATGAACTTATTAAGCGGGGTTTTTCGGACGATATTTCTTGTTTTATGCAAACTCGATGTGATGATGTCGTTAGAAATTCACATCTTCTTTCAAAAATGAATAGGGCAGGAATCAACTGGCTCCTCCTTGGAGTAGAGAGCCATAGCCAAGGCAACCTTGATAGTTTTCGCAAGGGAACGAAACCAGAGGATGCTGTTGGTGCTGTGCGTTTATTGAAACAAAATGGTATATTCTCTCAGGCTTCATGCATAATCGGAGAGCGAAAAGACTCTCATAATTCAATTGAGGATTTAAGGCAGTTTGTTAACGAATTGGATCCAGACCTCGCAATTTTCATGATATTGGCACCTTTTCCTGGAACTGATCTCTATGAAGATTCAAAGCGAAATGGTTGGATTGAGAACTATAATTGGGCTGACTACGACATGATTCACGCGATAATGCCAACTGAGTTTCTAAGCAGGAAGCAGCTACAGAACGAACTTACGGATTGTTATAGGAGTTTTTTCGGGTCCTGGACTAGACGATTTGGAGGCTTCTTCTCAAAAAACAGAATTAAGAGAAGAGTCTATCGGTACATGGCGGGACAAAGCGTGTTATCACAGTTAAACAGCTTGGTTTGAGTGGATGTTCTATGGATTCAGCTGATGGCAAACATTACAATTGGACTCTGGCTTTCTTAATAACAGTGTCAATATTAGGTTTGTTTTTGTCAATTTTGTTTGTTTTTCAACCTTTTACGCACGATTATGGATTTGCACATCGCAAATTAGTAGCAGGCGCTGCATTTAGTACATTATGCATTCTTGGAATGTTTGTTGCACTCTTTCCCAGTTCTTGCTTAACATTATTAAAATCCAAAAAATTTAAAAGACAACTGAAGACTACTCCCACAATGCACGAAGCAAATTATCAAGCTCACCATCCTATTTGCGAAAACTTTTCTACGCACATTTTAACTATTGGCAACTTGAAATTTTGTGCAACATGTTCTGGGCTACTGATTGGGGCTACATTTGTTCTCTTCAGCACAGTTTTGTATTTTCTTTGTGATCTGGGAATGGATGAACCATTCATATTGGTTTTAGCCGGTGCAATAGGGGTCTCTTCAGGTTTGATTCAATCAGCATTTCCTAGGTTCAGCAATGGCTGGATTCGCTTCTGTTTTAGCATAGTATTTGTAGTTGGGGCTTTCCTAATGTTTGTCAGCTTAGACGAAGCGGTTAGGAATATATCTGTTGACCTTTTCTTCGTAGCATTCAGCGTCCTTTTAATTCTGACGAAGGTAGCTCTTTCACAAAGGGATCATCAGCGAATTTGTTCAGAATGCTCAAAAGAGTATTGCAAATAGAACAAAAAAAGGAGGCGCTGCTAGGTGTTTTTTCGGGGTTTACTTGTTCTGTAGATTGCACCTGCGATTATAAGGACACCAATAACAATTATGATTATCCACCAAAACTCAAATGTTTCAGCGATTATTCCTGCTTGTTGAAGTAACATTGAGATTCCCCAAAGCAACACTATCGCCCCAATTACGATTCCAGCTATTGCGCCACCATGAGGAAGACCGAAGCATTCTTGCTCAGCTTTTCTTCGTTCGTAACGACGAGAAGCAACTGTGCCTGTTTTTAAACTGGCTCCGCATTTAACGCAAAATTCACCATCATCGTTTTTAGTACCGCATTTTGGGCAATATACCATTTATTTACCTCCAAGTGAGTTTTAGTGAGTTTTGTTAATAAGATTTTTTGTCAATTGATAATTAGATAACTGTTTTGATGCTATCTTTGCTGCTTTTCGCGAGCTAAAGACAGAGGAATATTAGAATAGCATCGGTGAGAAACAAGAAAAGAATAATTGAAAACATGTTAATCATAACTTGCCTAGCCAAAAGTCTCCTAGTGTTATCATTTAAAAAAAGACAGTATATTGAAGCAATCAACGGAATAAACGATAGTATTACAATGGGTCTTAAATCAATAAAATTTCCGATTATGTCTGAGTAAAGAAGTTTTGCAACAAAACTTGTTCCAATTATTGAAGCAGCCAGAGAAATAAGTTTCCCAGCGTTTCTACCAAATTTCACAACCAAATTCTTCTTATTATTTAAGGTGTCATTTTCAAAGTCAGGCAATTCCACTGTTATTATGAAAAAAAGCCCGTAACAGCACAATGGTATAATGAAGGCTTGAAATAGCAGGCCTATTTTGCCGGAAGCCACAAAATAACCCATTCCGGGCATTAAAAAACCAACTGCCAACGTAGCGAATAATTCACCTAAACCTCTATAAGCAAGCTTCAAAGGTGGAGCAGTATAAAACCAACCCAATAGTCCACCTAAAAATCCGAAAATAAAACACCCAAGTGAGTATGCATAGACAATCGTGAAAAACGCATTAGCTATTATTGAGACGCATAAAAGAATTACCGCTAACTTGAGCGCTAATCCCTCCAATTCGGGATAGTCCACTAGAACTTTGCTTCCTCCTGAGAAAGCTGTTTTAGCTGAATTCTTGTCAGTATCTTTATCAAAATAATCGTTACTGAAGGATACTGACAGATGGGCAGTTCCAAAAATCAAATACCCCAAAACGAATTTCGCTAAATCGTATTCAACTCCGCTTATAAGCGCTAGGAGGTAACCAAAAAGATAAAGCATGAAACCTGGAATTAAGAAATGAAATCTAGCAAGACGGAACATTGACTCCAGTTTCCTCAATTAGGCATCAGTCTCGAAAACTGATCATTCTTGGTATTGTTTATGAGCTTAGATTTATAAACAATTTTTCTTAGCATAATATATGAGCTTTTATCTCTATTTGAATCTGGCAATAATTGCATTTCCGTTAATTTTTTCTTTTGAGAGGAGAATAAAATTCTATACTAAAACTAAACCTCTAATTATTGCATTATTACTAGTTGGGTTATTCTTTGTTGCTTGGGATGCTTTTGCCACATCCAGAGGTCACTGGTCTTTCAATCCATCCTACGTGCATGAGATAGAATTCTTGGGTCTTCCACTAGAGGAAATACTGTTTTTTGTAACTGTTCCCTATAGCTGCCTTTTTGTTTTTGATTCCGTCATCCACTTCCTTGGCGATGTAGAGTTATTCCATCTTAGAAAATGGGTTCCAGCGGTTATTGGCGCCCTAGTTAGTCTGTCTTCATTCGCATTTTTCAGCAATGAATATACATTTTTAGCAATTTTCTCTGTGGGCGTTTCTATTTTGTTTGTTTCTCTTGTAAATGTGCGGCTTTTTTCTTCACGAGCATATTGGCTTTATACACTTTTCACGCTTCTTCTCTTTTTAATATTCAACTATATTTTAACATCATATCCTGTGGTTGTATATTCTTCTAGTGCTATTACGGGCTTTCGTGTTTTCACAATTCCGATAGAGGATTTTCTATTCAATTTTTCCATGCTGACTAACTATTTGGCAGTTTACATTTGGGCTTCGAAAAAGCTGAAAATCGATAACGCAGTGTATCCTTAACTTATAACAACTTTGATACTAGCCCCGCTGTTACTATGCCTGAAATATAAATAGTTGGAAGCCCACTTCCTGGGTGCGTCCCTCCTCCAACCAAATACAAATTTTTCAGTTCCCCACATCTGTTGTGCGGTCTAAAGTAGAGCATTTGAGACAGGTTGTGTGCCAAGTTGAATGTGGCTCCAATATAGACATTATAGTCTTGTTCCCACTGTTTAGGCGAAATTGTTTTTTCGACTTCTATGTGATCTCTGATATCCTCCATTTCAGTTCGCATTTCAACTTTGCTGAGCACTTTCTCTTTGAAACTCTTCTCTTCAGTAGCCCAGTCAATATTGCTAATGTTATTTGGGACAGGAACTAGTATGTAAACAGCAGATTTTCCTTGGGGCGCTAGAGTATTATCAGTAATAGACGCGTTCTGAATGTAAAAGGAGAAATCTTCAGAAAGCTTTCCTTCCTGAATATCTGCAATGTTTTGGCGATAGTTTTCTGCAAAAAATATGCTATGATGAGGTATATTGTACTTCTTTTTAACACCTAGGTAAAGCATGAATGTTGAGCATGAGAATTTTTTCTTCTTGAGTCGTTCAGGAGAATACTTTCTGATTTTATTTGGCTCAAATAGATTTGTCATTGCGTAACCAAAATCAGCGTTAACTATCACCCTATTAAATTTCATTTCTTTTCCATTTTCAAGTTGAACGCCTGTAACTCTTTTCCCTGAGGTAGTTATTCTTTCAACGTTTTGACCGGTAATTACGGCGCCGTTTTCTTCTTCAACTACCTTTGCCATTGCTTTTGGTATCTGATTTAATCCTCCTATAACATGGTAAATTCCAAATTCATGTTCAACAAATGGAATCATTGTAAAGGCAGCTGGGCACTCCCATGGAGACATCCCTAAATATTTTGACTGGAAGGTGAAGCAAACTCGCAGTTTCTCTTCATCGAAATAGTTTCCGAGATTGTCAAAAATCGAACCTCCGAGAAAAAAAGAAGGCAAAGCTGCTATGAGTTTTGGGGATAGTAGAGAGGTTATACTTGAATAATCTTTGTATAAGTTCTGGATGATTTTTTCATATCTTTTTTTCTCCCTAGAATAGAATTTGTCAAGACCGCCTTCGTTTCCTGGGAAAGTTCGACTTATTTCAGTTCGCATTTTTTCTTTGTCGCTGCTCATTCTAATGCTGAAGTCTTTAAAGTTCAATTGATACATAGGATCAAGAAGCTTAAACTGGAGATAATCGCTACTTTTTCGGTCACATGACTCAAAGATTTCATCAAGCACGTGTTTCATCATTAAAAAAGTTGGTCCAGTGTCAAACCTAAAATCAACAAGATTGATCGGAGCACTTCTGCCTCCAACTTCACTGGCTTTTTCCAAAACCGTAACGTCAAAGCCTCTATTTGCCAAGATCATAGCGCAAGCTAATCCACCAGGTCCAGCTCCAACAATTCCAATCTTACCCATTTTGGCTAACTTATTGTCTCTTTGAGTCAAAGCCTTTCCCCAACTTTCAATTTGTGTTTTTTATGTTTTTTTAAATAATTTTAATTAGTAACTCTTTTATATGACACGTGTCATATGGAATCTACTTGAGTTTGTATATTTTGGTAAAAGAAATGTCTAAGTCTCAAATTAAACTTTTGTATAAAAAACGGGAGGAAACATTTAGGTGCCTTACAGCTTCATTTACGATTTGTCACATCTCTCGCAAAGTGTTTTAGTACAAGTTTTTGACGCAGCTTGCAACATTGGTTTACATAGATTTTTGGGTAATAATGCAAAGAAACTAGTTAAAATCTTTAAAATTGACGAAGCTACGGGACTGAATTTTTCAGAAGCTATTAATCTTGTTGAGGATTTAATTGAGGTGCAGATTGCGAACAAACTCGCAAGGGAAAAATTTGAAAAAACCCAGCATAGAGCATTACTAATTCCACATTGTGCAAGAGCTTTTATGGACAAGCGATGTATGGCTGACTTTGACCCAGAAGTTCCAACTTACAAATGCAAAGGTTGCAATGACAACTGTACGGTAAAAAAGGCTGTGGCTCTTGGAAAAACAAAGGGTTACGACGTTTATGTGATTCCAGGCGGTTCTTGTTCTGAAAAGATCTTAAGGAATCACGACTATGAAGGAGTTATCGGTGTTGCTTGCGGAATGGAACTAAAAATGGCCATCGGTCTTCTGAGAAAACTGAAAATCCCAGGTCAAGGTGTCTTCTTGACTAAGAATGGTTGTTCTAACACAAGTTTGAATTTAGACAGCCTAAAAAAAGTATTATAAGCTTCGCCATACCTAAATCGTGTTGCCATCTTACCGGTCCTAAGGAATAGTGGAGAAATGTGAAAGAATGATAATAGTTAATGCTGTTGCTTATTCCTTGGTTATAATAGTTGTATTTGGGCTAATGGAAGGTGTGGCTTGGTTTCTGCATAAGTATGTGATGCACGGTTTTGCATGGTATTTACATGAGGATCATCATCGTTATACTGAACATCGCTTTCAAAAGAATGATGCCTTTGGATTTTTTTTTAGTTTAGTTGCGTTTTTTTTCATCTTAACTGGAATTTTGTATGGATTTGATCTCAGATTTGCTGTTGGAATAGGCATCACTCTGTATGGAATCGGATATTTCCTTGTTCACGATATCTTCTTCCATCGGCGAATACGGATTAAATATCGTCCGAAAAGTAACTATATGAAGCGAGTTTTGAAAGCCCATGCTATTCATCATCAAAAAAGCACACCTACAAAAGGAGTTAATTTTGGATTTTTGTATGCTAGCAAAAAAAACTCTACTAGCCAAATATAGACTGGATTTTGATTTTAGTAATGAGGGTTCTTGTTGAAGGCTGAATTTTCTCAATTTTCTATTTGATTTTGTAGGGTGAAAGAAATTTGAAAAGTTGGCAAAGTATTACCTGTTATAGATAGGTGTTATCCGTTAAGTGATGTTGCTGAGGCTCTACGATATCTTGAAAAATGACGCCACCAGGGAAAAGTGGTAATAATAATGGAGAATAATAAGAAAAAATAGTGTTGAAGTTAATCATCCATTCTTAAGGTTTATTTCAGTATTTACGGTTATCAACATTTACATTTGTTCTTGAATTTAGGATTACCGATGCAATATCACAAGAGAGGATGATATAATCTTGTTTCCACATGACATTTAATCGAATGGAATATTAAAACTTAAATTGTTGCCACAAGTTCTCTCTAAGAAAAGGGATAAAGCAATGAGATTAGGCAACTTTCTCAAGAACGAGTTTTCTTTTATAGGCGGCAACTACCTAATCCTCGTTGTTAGTTGGATACTAATGGACATAGGCATGGAAATGCCCGTCCCCTACTACCAACAATATGTATACGCATTAGGCGGAAGCACCTTCCCTATGGCTCTTGGAATTATAGGCTTTGCCAACTTCTTTATCATGGCATTCGTGGCCGTGCCAGGAGGCTTTCTCGCAGATAAGTACGGCAGAAGATCGCTTATCACAACTATGACCTTTGGCATAGGATTATCATTCCTATTCTTTGTGCTTGCACCTTTCTGGCACATAACTCAACCATGGCACCTGATACTTATTGGCACAATCATACAAAGCATATGTTTAATCTACCAACCAGCATTGTTTGCCCTGGTCCAAGACTCTCTCCCAAGAGAACGACGAGGAGTAGGATCCTCCATTATCAATATGATCCACGGAACAATGAACACCCCAGGAACAGTCATCGGAGGCATCCTTGTTATCACACTTGGCTTGGTCGCAGGCATGCAAGCAGTGTACCTAACTGTAATGGTTCTATTCATAATAGCTGCTGTGTGGAGACTGAGGTTAAAAGAGACAATTGCAAACACAGAAAAAATGCGCTTAAAATACTTCATATCACACTATCCGCAAGCCATAAAAGAGAGCATAAAGGTCTGGAAAGTAGTGCCCCGAACCGTCTTCTACCTATTCATAGTAGAAGTCATCACCATGTTTGCGATAGCAATAATCAGCGTTATAAACGCAATATACGCCAGAGACGTCCTGAATATTCCACAAGCCGAATGGTTCCTCATTTACATACCAATGCTACTGGTTATAACAGCAACATCATATCCTATAGGAAAAATGATCGACGAAATAGGCATGAAAATTCCATTACTTATGACACCCTGCCTACTAATTGTTTCAATGATACTATTTATTAACGGAAATTTTATAACAGTAACGATTTCTATGGCTCTATTTGGCTTAGCACACATGCTGATGATGTCAGCAGGCATGGCACTCTCCGCATGCCTAGTTGAACCAAAGAACAGAGGGAAAATTATGGGCGGTCTCAACTTTCTTGGCTATATTCTAACAGGAATAGGAATGCTATTAGGCAACCTATTCTACAATCTGATTCCTCAACTGCCAATCTACATGACAATAGCAGTGGCTATTCC
>SMTZ1_10001886_pt1 | contig 21160 bp, 14 predicted proteins | sample DeeMarSWOR136_30_FD_25667 | JGI IMG/M metagenome (IMG submission 25667) | reverse complement strand
GCAATTGTTTTGCTTCTGGTTTCTTTATTGCTTTTAATCTGGACTTTAACTCAGCCACCCGTTCCCGCTGCGCATAGATACCAGATTCACCGGCTTGATCAGCATTAATTAACGCCTGAATGAAATCATTTCCTAAATCCTTGTTTAACCTTTTAAGTAATTCTTTAGCATACTCTGTTTGCTTTTCAAAGGTAAGCCTGAATCCTAAACCGAATTCTGCATTATCTTCAAATAAGGAATTTGACCAGGTTGGACCTCTACCCTCGCCATTCTGAGCCCAGGGTGTGGTCGGTAAATTACCGCCATAAATGGAGGAGCAACCTGTAGCATTAGCAATAATAGTTCTGTCGCCAAACAACTGGCTTACTAATTTGACATATGGCGTCTCACCACACCCACTACATGCGCCTGAGAACTCAAACAGTGGTTGCAAAATCTGAGAACCTTTTACGGTATGAATCTGAACCGTTCTTCGATCCACTTCTGGGAGAGTAAGAAAAAACTCCCAGTTTTCCTTTTCCGATTCACGTAGATCAGGTTGTGGGGCCATATTGACTGCCTTCAAGCGTACCTCTTCTTTATTTTTAACGGGACACACTTCAACGCACAATGCACAACCCGTACAATCTTCGGGTGCAACTTGCAGAGTATAAACCATAGTTTCATCATATTCCTTTCCACGAGCCTTTGCATGTTTAAATGTCATGGGGGCATTCTTAAGCAGCTCTTTATGATATACTTTGGGCCGAATAACGGCGTGGGGACAAACCAGAACACATTTATTGCACTGAATACATATCATTTCGTCCCAGACAGGTATTTCTAAAGAGATATTTCTTTTTTCCCACTGAGTTGTGGCGGTTGGGAAAGTTCCATCTACCGGAAACGCGCTTACGGGAATCGTATCTCCCAAACCAGCAATTATTTTAGCAGTAACATTTTGTACAAATTCAGGTGCCTGAGGGGGAACGGCCGGTTGCATTTCAATAGTACTGGTTGCCATCTTAGGAACTTTATATTCATGTAAATTGGCAAGGGTTTTATCTACAGCTTCAAAATTTTTGCGCACGATCTCTTCACCCTTTGCGCCATAGGTCTTTTCAATCGAATCTTTTATCTTGGCAATAGCCTCATCTTTAGGCAAAATTCCTGATATGGCAAAAAAACAAGTCTGCATAATGGTGTTGATCCTGGCACCCATACCGGTTGCATTTGCTACTTTATAGGCATCGATTATATATATTTTTAATTTTTTAAGGATTATTTGCTGCTGCACTTTTCTGGGAATCTTATCCCATGTTTCTTCAAGAGTGTAAGGACTATTCAAAAGGAAAATGGCCCCTTCGACTGCAGTCGCCAAGACATCATATTTTTCAAGGAATACAAATTGATGACAGCCTATAAAATTAGCTTTGTTGACAAGATAGGTAGAGTGTATAGGACGTGGACCAAAACGTAAGTGCGAGATGGTCATTGAGCCGGATTTTTTTGAGTCGTAGACAAAGTATCCCTGTGCGAAATTTTCTGTTTCTGTTCCGATTATTTTTATTGAATTTTTATTCGCACCAACTGTACCGTCAGCACCCAAACCATAAAACATGCCACGAACCACGTCCCCCCTCTCCGTATTAAAATTCGCATTATACGCGAGGCTGGTATTTGTAACATCATCGGTAATCCCAACGGTGAAATGATTTTTCGGCTTTTCTTTTTCCAATTCATCAAATACAGCTTTTACCATAGCCGGAGTAAACTCTTTTGAGGATAATCCATAGCGTCCACCAATCACTTTGGGAACAAATGATGCTGGCAGATCACCGCCGGTCCTGCCCTCATTCAGGGCATTGACTATATCCAGATAAAGAGGTTCACCTGCGCTCCCCGGCTCTTTAGTACGATCTAAAACTGCAATCGTTTTTACAGTTTTGGGTAAAGATTTTATACAATGTTTAACTGAAAAGGGCCGAAAAAGCCGTACTTTTAAAACACCAACCTTATCACCCTGCTCTACTAAATAGTCTACGGTTTCATGTACCGTCTCAGCTCCCGATCCCATAATTATAATTAGTTTCTCTGCATCCTTGGCACCATGAAAATCAAAAAGATGATATTGCCGTCCGACCACTTTGGCGAATTTATCCATGGTTTCTTGTACGACATCTGGACAAGCTAGGTAATAGGGATTAACGGTTTCTCTGGCTTGAAAGAATACATCAGGATTCTGGGCAGTACCACGAATGACAGGACGATCTGGAGATAAAGCACGCTGACGATGCTCAAAAACCAAATTATCATCTATCATTGCCCGCATATCATCATCACTAAGTTCTTCAACTTTTTGCACTTCGTGTGAGCTTCTAAATCCATCAAAAAAATGAACAAAGGGTATCCGCGCTTTTAAACTGGCGGCCTGTGTTATTAAAGTAAAGTCCATCACTTCCTGAATCGAATTTGATGCTACCAAACCAAATCCTGTTGATCTAACTGCCATAACATCACTGTGATCACCAAAGATTGATAATGCATGAGAAGCAACCGTACGTGCTGAGACATGAAAGACAGTAGGAGTTAATTCACCAGCAATTTTAAACATATTCGGAATCATTAATAACAATCCCTGTGAAGCTGTAAATGTGGTGCATAGAGAACCTGTTTGTAAGGCACCGTGCACGGCACCAGAAGCGCCACCCTCACTTTGCATTTCTGTAACAGTGGGTACTGTACCCCAAATATTTTTTCTACCCTCCGCCGTGAAGGCATCAGCCCATTCGCCCATATTCGATGAGGGTGTAATAGGGTATATTGCAATTACTTCGTTTATTTTATGTGCCACATAAGCAACAGCTTCATTCCCATCAATCGTGACCATAGCTCTTTTCATTTATTGCCTCCTCCAATCGCATTACAGAGTATCTAGCACTATAACTTATTTGTTATATTTCGCTTAGAACCCATTGAGTTTAATATTTAGTAACAAGAAATATGCCAAAAATTAAATTTAATGAAAATTTCATAAATAACAAGGGATTAGATAAAATGAAATATGGTATATTTATCAAATTTTTCTTAAAAATTAGAAGATTTTATGAAAGTTACCTTAAAATTAAGAGAATTTTCTCACAATGTTACATCAAGCACATAAATGTATCTTTAAAATTCCAAGAGCAAGCAAATAGTAAGGTGTTTAAAAATAGGCAGGCTTTTTTAATGAAGATACGGTTTAGCTGCCTGGGGATAAATGTATTCCAAATGTACCAGACGCCATCCATATGCAGTAGGTTTAATACAAGCGTCCAGTATTTTATTTAAAAAATACTCAGGAGAAGCAAGAAAATTAATCTGAACATTTAGATAGCGTTTTTTGAAATGTATATCCTTAAGATGAACAAAACCGTGATCTGTTAATTTTTCTATCTCAAATAATCCGCTGAATATTTGCGTTTCAGTGGCATTAACTTCCAGAATTCCCTCTATAACAGAATTTTTTTCAAAATACTTACGTGATAATTCAATCGAATCTTTAAAGACAGAGAAATGAAGTGTGATTATTTCCCGAAAAGATTTTATAAGATCAATATCTTTCGATAATTCCAACCACTTGAAAAAATTATAAAAAACACTCTTTACTGATTCGGGAAGAATGTTTTTTTCTAATGTAATTTCACGCAGCAACCAAAATAAGAAAAATTCTTCAAGATCTTCGTGTGTTATTTCATCAAATTGCTTGATTCCAGCATATTTTTCACAGTAGTTGCGAAAATGACCGAGCAAAACATGGAAGACTTTAGAATTTGCCTCATTTATACTTAAAGCGGCAATATACTCCTGGATAATATTCGGTATAATTAGCTTTCCATACTTCCAATCTTCTGTGTCATCTGATTCTTCTTCAAATGCTGATTGTGCAGATTCATCCCAATTTTCATCGGTTTCCTGTATTAAGATTTCGAATAATGTAGATGCCGATTCCTTTGGATTTTTCAGGAAGGTTTGTCCGTGAGTTTCGATAAATTTCTCAATGATAAGCGTAATAAAGTCGGCAAATTGCATAAGACTTATGTCCGCATCATCCAGATCCAATCCAATCTCATAATTATAAAAATCAAATAAGGTGTCAAGTACCACATAATTCAGAATATCTGTTAAAAGAACCTCTTTTTTAGTGATATCGTTCCCACTAATAATTTGCACAATATATAGATGACTATCCTGCATATTTATTTCATCGCTGCTGAATTTATCGTGCAATTGAACAGGACATGAAAAAGAACAATCACCGAAACAATTATTTTCCAAAAATGATTCTAAACTGTCACCTAAATTAAAGGCAAGGCTTCCGACCTCTTCGGGTTCGATATGCAGCTGGGGATTCTTATTTCTCTTGCTAATATATTCATGTTCTATTTGATAACCCAGATGATTGATCAGGAGGAAAGTAAAATAATCGAGATTATTTAGTTCGTAAATTTCCTTTTCCCAGGAGGAAATAAATTCTTTTATAGAAATATAGGTCTTTTGAAATCTTTCTGACAATACAGCACCTTCATATTTAAAATAAATTTAATGTCATCCCAAAAATCAGTCAAGAAAAATATAGTATTTGAGCTGTTTATTATCTTAGATAAAATAGTCATAATTTATTTTATTAACACATTATTTGTTACTAAATTCCCAAAAGAGAAGGGTAAATTGATTATTCCAGACAAATCCGCTATTATAATATTAATATAATGACGTCGCCATGGCACGTAAAAGAACCTTATTTTTAATTTTTTCTGCGGGAATTATTTTATTACTAACTGGACTTGGAAGCAGTTATTACTGGCTTACACGCATATATCTACCTAAACAGATTGACGCCAATGAAAACGCTTCTAAGCTAATGGAATGGACTAAAAACGATGATTTTATTCCTCCTGCCGACGGACGGATCAATGAAGCAAAATTAATTCTTTTCATTCAAATGAATGAGAGCCTGTCCTTTATGTTCAAAAAATTACGCAGACAATTCGAAGAACATAGCTGGCGGCTTGCTTTTGATATCATAAAAATGCAACCTGAATGGGGTGGCAACAAATATCTTGCACTTAAAAAGTTTAACCTGTCACCCCGTGAATATGATTGGATGGTGAATTTAGCGATTGAATTCTGGATATATCGCTGGAAGGAATATTCCATCGAAAGACTACATGAATTGGGATGGAAATTAGAAAATTTTACACCCAATCCCAAAAAGAAACCCCTAAATTATGAGTTATTGCTTAAATATGAGGATGATATAAATAAGATATTTGATATCCTGTGGCCAAAAGAGCCTATAAATGACAGATTTGTAATAGATTCTAATTTGAACCGTACGATATATCCTTAAAAACGCGCATAAAGTTTTCCCCTAATATTTTTCTTATTCTTATTTCAGAATACCCCCTGTTCATCATACATTTTGTTATTTCTGCCATTTCACTTACATCATTTAATCCTTTGGGTGTAATAGAGATTCCATCAAAATCAGAGCCCAGACCTATATGATCATCTCCTACAATCTTAATAATATGATCCATATGATCAAGGATCCGTTCTATACCAGGTCGGAACGATTCTGTCTGCTGCCTATAATACTCTGTTCTAAACTTGCGGTAGCCGGAAAGGTCGCTACCATATTCTTTCCTGACTGAATTTAAATATGCTGAAGAGCTATTTTTAATCTGTTCATATTTTACCCCAAATTCGTAATCTAAATAACCAGGATAAAAATTTATAAAAATAACACCCCCCTTGTCGGCAATAGCTTTAATCTGGTCGTCCTTTAAATTTCTATAGTGTCTGCGTAAGGCATAAGTACAGGAATGGGAGGCAATAATTGGCTGTGAACTCAATTTAATGACATCCCAAAAGGTTTGCTCCCCGCAGTGAGAGACATCTATCATCATTCTTAGCTCATTCATCTTTACTATGACTGCCTTGCCAAAATCAGTAAGACCTTTTTGTCCGTGATACTTACTGGAAGTTTCATCATGCGCAGAACTTGCCCAATCATGGCTATCATTCCAGGTCAGTCCTAAATAACGGACACCACGATCATATAGATTTTGTAATTTAGATAGATCATTCTCAATAGCCGTTCCGCCTTCAACACCAATGCAGGCAGCAAGTTTACCACTCTGAACAGCTTCGATAATCTCATCTGGTGTGCGTGTGAGGGAAATTTTTTGTGAATTCTTATCAATTATATTTTCTAAGAGTTCAATCATATATATGGTGTGCGCATACATTCGATTTGGTTTATATATTTGTGGATCTGGCCATACTGCAAAGAATTGAACATCGATACCACCCTCGTTCAAGCGTATTAAATCAACATGACCAAAATCAAGACGCTTTGAAATATCAGCACCACGTAATACCTGTAATAGCACATCACAATGTGTATCCACGATTAATGCATCTTGATGAAGATGCTGGTAATTGACCTGAGCCATTAGTACATTGAATGATAGAATTAAAAAAGTAATATTCAGAACTGTAAATAAGGTATGCAATAGATTAAATTAATTATTAATGATTATTTTTAAATTCAATTAATTCATTATTCGGCCATATCCAACGCTTCTTCGAGTTTTTGCATTTCAAAAAGCTCAGCATAGATACCACCTATACTTATAAGTTCTTCGTGTGTTCCTTCTTCAACGATTTGAGTATCATCAAGAACAATTATTTTATCCGCACCTTGTATAGCAGAAATGCGGTGTGAAATCCAGATGCATGTTTTATTTTTCATCACATTTCTTAGCTCAGTAAGGATGCGTTCTTCGGTGATTGTATCAACAGCAGATAAAGCGTCATCAAGCAATAGAATCCTTGGATTTTTAATAATTGCACGAGCAATAGAAAGACGCTGTTTCTGACCACCAGAAAGATTGATGCCCCGCTCCCCAAGAACTGTGTTATATTCATCTGGAAATTCAATAATTGCATCATGTATTTGCGCAATCTGCGCTGCTTCGATTATCATGCTATCTTCCACATCTTTAACACCGTACACAATATTCTCGCGTATAGTATCAGAAAATAAAAATGTCTCTTGCGGAATATAACCGATATCTTTACGTAATGCCTCTAAAGGAATTTCAAGAATATCAACATCATCAATAAAAATCGAACCACGTGGTGGATCGAAAGACCTTGTCAGTAAGTTTATAAGGGTTGTTTTTCCACTGCCGGTTTTACCAACGATAGCAAGAATAGTACCGGCCTCGATATTGACATTTATATTTCTTAATGCTACCCGGTCACTTTGATCATAGGAGAATGTGAGATTCTTCATTATAATATTTCCATAAATCTTATCGATCGGCTTTGTATATTCATCGTCTGCAATATCTGGTTTGGTATCTAAAATCACATTAATCCTCTCCATTGAAGCCGCACCTTGCTGAAAAATACCCACTACCCATCCCAAAGCAATAGAAGGCCATACCAGCATACCCAGATAAAGTGTAAATGCTACAAATTCACCAAGAGTTATCGTGTTGTTCATTATTTGAACTCCGCCAAAAAATAGCACCAGAATGACTCCCAGGCCCACAATAAACATCATCATAGGATGAAATGCTGCATAAACGCGAACAAAAGACATATTTTTATCAATATAGCTTTTGTTTAACAAATTGAAATCTTCTATTTCAAATTCTTCCTGGACATAGGATTTTACAATGCGTATGCCACTTAAATTTTCCTGAGCCTTGGTACTAATTCGTGAAAGTTGGGCTTGAATTTCTTTATATCTTTTATGTATCAACATACCAAAACGATTAACAAAAATTGCCATAAGTGGGATAGGTATTAATCCTACTAAAGTTAAAATTGGATTTATTGACAGCATCATCCAAACAACAAAGGCAAATGTAACAATTGTATTTATCGAATACATAATGCCTGGCCCCAGCACAGCTCTTACAGCATTTAAATCATTGGTCATTCGAGACATGATATCACCAGTAGGCATATTCTGATAAAAGCGGGTAGACATACTCTGCAAATGAGCAAAAAGATCATTTCTAAAGTCATTCTCAATCAATCTTGATCCTACAATTATAGTCTGGCGCATAAGGAAACGAAACAGTCCCTGAACCGCAGCAATGAGTAATATAAGTCCAGCATATATCAATAACTGCCTTACTTCAATATTTTTTGCCAGGTAATCAATCGCATTTTGGACTACTTTAGGATTTAGGATCCCAACCATGGTGCCACAGACAATATAAACAGTACCTATAATAATCTTCTTCCTGTAGCGCACTAAATATGGCTTCAGGTATAAAAACGTATTGAATATCTGAATTTTCATCTCACCAGACTAAGTTCAATTTGAATAAAAGCAAATTAAAAAGCATGGGTACTAAAAGCAACTTTCCGTTACTGATATGAATATAATATATAAATAAAATTTTACTAACTATTGGGCCGAACATTTTCGGGTTTGGCTTTAATGGACATATTTATTAATTTTATGTAAAGATGAAGCGATAAACGGAACAAGCAAGTAATTTAAAGAAAAGGATTTATTAGCCTTGGAAAGTAATGTATTGCAGCAAGTTAATCGTAAAGTACTGGTTGCCGACGGTGCTATGGGTACAATGCTTCAAAAAAGGGGCTTACCAATCGGGCATTGCCCGGAAGCATGGAATCTAAGCCGTCCTGATGATGTGGCAGCCATTCATGAAGCCTATTTTAAAGCTGGTTCAGATTTGGTTGAAACAAATACATTTGGGGGTAATAAATTTAGGCTTGCGCATCATGGGCTTACTGAAAATGTAAGAGAAATCAACCAAAAAGCTGCAGAGATCGCAAGAGCTGTGTGTCCTCAAGGAAAATATGTTGCTGGTTCTGTGGGTCCCACAGGCGAATTTATGGAACCGATAGGATCGTTGACCTTTGATGCTCTTGTAGATGTGTTTCACGAGCAGATCGAGGCGTTATGTAAAGGCGGTGTTGATCTGATTATTGTTGAAACTATGATGGATGTGCAAGAAGCTGCAGCAGGGATCACGGCAGCCAAAAAAGTTGCTTCTTCACTCCCCGTTTTTGCATCCATGACCTTTGAAAGGGTTGGTGATGGATATAAGACAATGATGGGTTGTGATATTTTGACTATGATGGACAAATTAATACCTGTTGGCGCAGATGTTATAGGGGCTAATTGTGGAAAGGGTATGTATGATATGCTGGAAATTATAAGTGAATTGCGGAAATTAACCCCACATCCCTTATTAGCTCAGTCTAATGCAGGTATTCCTGAGTGGGATGGTGAAAAGAATATATACAGAGAAACGCCGCAACAAAGAGCCATATCTGTTCAAAAACTCCTACAATTTGATATTAATGTAGTGGGTGGGTGCTGTGGTACTACTCCCGAGCACATCAAAACCACACGTGACGTTGTTGATCACTATAATTCAATTCGAATGGGAAAGGAGTCTGGTAAATGAATTCTGCATATTATATTGAACTAGAAAATAAGTATGGTGCCCATAATTATCACCCCCTTGATGTAGTACTGGTCCGGGGAAAAGGTGTGTGGGTCTGGGATGTGGAAGATAAAAAGTATATGGATTTTCTTTCGGCCTATTCTGCTGTCAATCAGGGACACTGCCATCCCAAAATCATCAATGCATTTATAGAACAGGCCGGAAAGCTTACTCTGACTTCTCGTGCATTTTATAATAGTGTGCTCGGTGAATATGAGAAGTATATTACTACCTATTTCGGATATGATAAAGTTTTACCTATGAATACAGGAGTTGAAGGTGTTGAGACCGCTATAAAACTGGTGCGAAAATGGGCTTATTCTGTTAAGGGAATCCCTGATAATAAAGCAAAAATTATTGTCGTTGAGGGTAATTTCCACGGACGCACCCTTGCGGCCGTATCGGCATCAAGCGATCCCGAATCAAGAACCGGTTTTGGACCCTATATACCGGGTTTTGTAATTATTCCATATAATGATGTACTGGCACTAAAAAGGACCCTGGCAGATCCCAATGCCGCAGCATTTATGGTGGAGCCAATTCAGGGTGAGGCAGGCGTTGCTGTTCCGGATGATGGATATCTGAAAAACTGTTATGAACTATGCGCATCTAAACAAGTCCTGTTTATAGCTGATGAAGTCCAGACAGGCTTGGGCAGAACGGGCAAGATGTTAGCATGTGATTATGAAGACGTAAAACCGGATATCTTAATATTGGGAAAGGCTTTATCAGGTGGGGTCATGCCTGTTTCAGCAGTTCTGGCAAATGATGATATCATGCTATCAATTCGACCGGGTGAGCATGGTTCGACTTTCGGTGGAAATCCTCTGGCCTGCAAAGTTGCAATGGCCGCACTTGAGGTCATTAAAGAAGAAAACCTGACAGACAATGCTTTTCGCCTGGGCAATATTTTCCGCAGTGAAATACAAAAGATGATGGCAAAATCAAACGTGGTTACTACCATACGGGGTAAAGGATTACTGAACGCCATTATCATCAAACCCACAGAAGATAATAAGACGGCATGGGATTTTTGTGTTGAATTGAAAAAAGAAGGTGTCCTGGCTAAGCCCACCCATGGTGATAAAATTAGATTCGCACCACCATTGGTAATCAGCGAGGAGGAAATATATTGGGCGCTGGAACAAATTGAAAAGGTAATTAGAACATTTACATATCAAAATAAAAGTGTTTTAGTGGGATAAACAGGATACTGAAAATAGTATTATTATATTACCATAGTGTTGTTTATAGTCGCTCCCTTGGGTATTATTACAATGCCATCCCGTATGGCATAATCATCCTGAAAAGTTTCCGTTACATTCTCCTTATTAATCAGCTGCACATTATCTCCAATACGTACATTCAAATCCACGATTGCATTTTTTATGATGCAATTTGAACCAACGCCGAGGTTTGGAATACCGATTTCTTTATTATGTATGCGCTCCTCTAATGTTTCATAACGTGTATTGCCCATAATGATCGAGCGTTGAACTAGTGTACCTGATTCAATGTAAGCCCTAATCCCAATTGTAGAATGTTCAATTATTGAGCCTAACAGAATAGAACCCTCGGCTACGATGGAATTGTTGATCTGACAATTACTTATTTTCGATGCCGGTAGAAATCGTGGGCGGGTGAAGAATGGGTATTGTTCATCGTAAAAGTTAAATAATGGTAGCGGATAAGTGAGAGCCATATGTGCATTAAAGAAACATCGTATATTCCCTATATCCTCCCAATACCCATCAAAAAAATAAGCAAATACTTTTTTATTTTTTATGTTCTCAGGAATAATCTCTCTGCCAAAATCCTCCAATTGGTTACCTTCCAAACTGTCGAAAAGGACTCGTTTATTGAAGATGTAAATACCCATCGATGCTACATGTGTGCGATCTTTAGATTCTATACCGAAGCTTTCGAATAATGCTGGATCAGTACGATATTCATCTATGATTTCTTTTTCCTGGGGTTTTTCATAAAATGCGGTAATACGTCCCTTTGAATTTGTTTTTAGAATTCCAAAACTTCCTACATCATGTTCATAAATCGGTTTCACTGCAATGGTAATATCAGCATTTGTCTTGAGATGATAATCAAAAAATTTACGGTAATCCATTCTATACAAATGATCCCCGGATAGAATGATTATATGCTCATCGGCAGTATGAAAAAATGAAAGATTTTTCCTCACCGCATCAGCAGTGCCCTGATACCAGTCTTTTATTTCAGCTGTTTGTTGGGCAGCTAAAATGCGAATGTACCCACCGGAAAAATTATCAAAACGATAGGTGGTATGAATGTGCCTGTGTAAGGATTCGGTATTAAATTGGGTTAAAATGAATATATGTTTTATACCAGAATGTAAACAATTGCTGATTGGTATATCAATTAAACGAAATTTACCTGCAATAGGTACGGCGGGTTTGGCTCTGACTTTAGTCAAGGGGTCTAACCGTGTACCCTGACCTCCCCCAAGAATTACTGATGTTAAATTGCTCATCACAGCCTCTAAAGTTTGGTCTAGAAACTCGGCAAAAGTTTTTATCAGAAAATAGATAAATTCTGATACAGAAGCAATAAATTTGCATATTTCTTTATTATCCTGCGTATAAAATTGTATATAAAAAGAAATTAGCCTTGTCAAATTATTTACCACGATGTTAGTTATGATTAATAGTTTGACTTTAAAAATGGTGCCTGTTAAATTTTTAATAATTATGATAAAAGCATATACCTAAGCAATAGGAGATAAAAATGCGCCATCTTACAATTTTATTGGTTATAATACTCTTATCCTCTTCTTCATTTGCCCAGCATAAATTTGCTGAATTTCAAGTTGGCCTGTTAATGCCGGCCGATGCCAAGACCGGCTTTATCGGAGGCTTGAGTTTTGGCCGTATGGTAGATGAAAGCGTTGGATGGGCAATCGAAGTCGATTATTATCACAAGTCCTATACTCAGGAAACAAAAGTTCCTCAAACTCCCCAGGGTCAAGTTGATCCCGTTCTGGTTACGACTGAAATTGACAATTCAACCACCTTATTACCTTTATACTTAAAACTCGTGCTTAACACCCAAGTAGCACCAAGCTTAGATTTGCGACTGACAGGTGGTGCCGGTTATGAATTCATGTGGAATAACGAAACCAACTATAAAGAAGATAAAGATGAAACACGTTTTTTTTCAGGTTTTACATGGCAAGTTGGTGCGGGTTTGTCATTACCGATTAGTCGAGCTTCGGATCTTTATGCTGAAGTAAATTATCACAGTGGAAGTCCTTCTAAGGACGAGGGTGAAACAGTGGAAGGATTACCTGTTCGCACAGAGGTGGATATGACGGGATTCCTGGTTCGGGTTGGCATACGGTTGTATAACTTCGGTTTTTAATACAATTTAAAACGACGTCCGTGAGAAAGAAGATATTTTATAGTATCGTTGTAATCTGCTTTATTGCCGGTTGCGCACCAAGAGTTAAGAAGGAAATCATCGAGTTAGGACCCTTTGTGCGCGTACATCTGGCTACAATTGATACCAACGATGTTATCTTTTTCAAAAATACTTACTACCTGATAGCAGAGGAAGCGCGCTATGAATTCGGGGAAAGAAACCAGAATATGACAATTGTTCCCCTGACGAATGGAATTCAATTATATAATGCGAATCGAAATTTATTATACCGCAATCATTTTCCAATTACTATCGTACCTGAGGACGATAACAACCATTTTGTCTTCAGAGGCAGGGAATACAGCGGTGCAATAATTTTCGACTCTGCGTCTGATACTTCTCTATATATCATTAATAAGCTTCCGCTTGAAGAATATTTAAAAGGGGTTGTACCTGCTGAAATAACAAGTACCAAAACCGAGTATTTTGAAGCTATGAAAGCACAAGCCATATGCTGCCGCACCTACGCAATCAGCAAACTGGAGAATAGTACGAACAACCCATTCGATCTTTACAGCAGTACTCTGGACCAAGTTTACAATGGTTATAAAAACCATACGCCCCTGGCAGACCAGGCCATTATTGAAACTAAAGGAACGATCATAACATATAACGGAAAACCAGCACATGTATATTACCATTCTACATGTGGTGGTAAATTAGAAGCAGCTGAGAACCTGTGGCCTGAACAAAATGCACTGTATTTAAAAGGCGGTATTGATGCTGTAAGCGACACGTATTCCTGCAGTAGTTCGCCTTATTTTCGATGGATCGAAGAACGAAGCATTGAGCAATTAGATAGTGCTTTTTGGAAACAATTTAACAGGAGCGCATTGCAACAACCGATTAAAGATACACTCAATCTGGAATTCATCTTAAATATTACAAAAAGGCATACAAGCGGTCGTGTGGCAGAAGTTGAAATCACATATAGCGACACAACGGTAACATTACAGGGGTATAACATTCGACGGTTTTTTGCACAACCTCCAAAACAATATCTCAAAAGCAGCTTATTCTATTTTTCTCAGGCGAATGATTCCACGCTCAAAATACGTGGTGCCGGATACGGGCATGGCGCAGGAATGTGCCAGTATGGTGCTTTGTTTATGGCAAAACAGGGTTTCCCTTATTATCAAATTTTGAGTAAATATTTTCCAGGAACCAAATTATCTAAACTATATAACTAATATGAAAAGAAGAATAATATTAATCTTGTGTCCGTTTATTCTGCTCTCAATATTGATTTCATGCAGACCGAGCAGCAGATTTATCAAACCTGAATCTGAAACTCCAATCGACAGTACTCTGTATTTTGAACAGGTCGATATCAGTGACCCCTTCTTGGATTCTTTGAATCAAATACAAGATAAGAAAATCACCCTGAGTAAGACATATGTACCTCCCGCGCAGCCCGAACCTGAAATCTCACAATTCAAAGAAGTAGAAGGATTCCGAGTTCAGATCTTTGCCGGACTCGACTCTATCAATGCTCTCGCAATTAAATATCAAGCAAAGGATCTGACGTCAGATTCAATCCATTTTTTTCAGGAGAAAGGATTATACAAAATACAGGTTGGCGATTATCAATTCAGATCTGAGGCTGATAACTTAAAAACAACCTTCAGGCAAAATGGATTCCCCGGTGCATGGGTGGTTCAAAGGTCAATTATTATTCCGGTAGAGCCCGATCAAAATGCAGATATTGAAGAGCAGGATGAAATTTTCCAACGCGATACCACACAGGAGAAAGGTAAGTATAAAATCCAGGTGCTTGCCACCAATTCGGAGGTAAAAGCACAAATGACCGTCTTAGACTTAAAAGAAAATAACAAGTATCAAGCGTTCTTTGAAAAAAGTGGGAATTTGTATAAAGTATTTGTGGGTTATTTTGAAATAGAGGAAAAAGCGCGCGAGGCTTTGGAAGAAATACGCAAGATTGGTTTTCCGGATGCCTGGTTGGTTTATTGACGCAAGGTATATTTATAAAAAATTCCAACCTTAGAAGATACTGTTCATATCCACAAATAGCAATCTAATGCGCTTTGGAAAAATGTTCGTGTGCAATCTTCCAGCCGGAATCGATAAGTAAAAATATATGGCTGCCACGTCCATCAATGGACTTTACCTTTTTATTTTTTTGAATATCAACTCTCCAGTAGAATGTTGCCATTGCTGTCTCGCCAAATATTTTCACCTTTAGATTATTAATAGTGTATTTGACTTTATCACCCTCTTTTAAATAATAATGAAAAGTCTTCTTCAATTGAGAAAGTTTTGTCAACCGTTCATGTTTGGTAGAAGAAAAGCCAATAAAATCTTCATGAAATAGTTTTAGTATGGAATCCACATCACCTTTGTTGAATAACTTGACCATTGCTTTCTCAATGTTCACCAGTGCTCGTTCAATACTGTCCATCTTATCCTCCCGTTATATTTATTAATCTTGATAAATTTAAATTTTGTCTTGTACAATTTTAAGTATAAAGTACGTTACGCTGGTTTGAATTACATTCATTTGAGTCAAGGTAACGTTAAGTAACTTGCAACAATAAAGTATGATACAATGATTAATAATGCAAGGACTTTAGGTAAGATTAACAGCAGGCCCGGGGCCGTTACTTTTCTAAATCGATATTTAGTGTTTCACCCTTGAGAGAAAATAGTCTTTCAACAACCTCACCAATTTTCGCATTAGGAGTTGAAGCTCCTGCTGTCAGGGCAATCGCCACATTACCTTCAGGTAACCAATCATCACTTACAATTGTCTGGCTATAACCCACTGGTAAATGTTCAATTTTCTTTTCGCTGAGCAATTGACTGGCATCTTCTATATGATAGGCTGGCGTATATTTTTGGGCGATGCTGGTCAGGCTTTTAGTATTACTGCTGTTGAATCCCCCAATAATAATAGTCAAATCAGGGGAAGTTGTTACAAGGTCAATAATGGCGTCCTGGCGATCCTGCGTTGCACTGCAAATGGTATCAAAGGCTCTGAAATGTTGATCTATATTATCTTGCCCATAGCACTCAATGAGGGCATTTTTAATCATGTCAGAAACCTTTAAGGATTCTTTAGACAACATGGTAGTCTGATTAGCAACACCAATTTTCACTAAATCCCTGCTAGGATCAAAATTGGGTGAAATGGCCTTCTTGAAATGATTTAAGAATTCCTGTGTATTATGCGATGAAAGAATATAGTCGCATACAAGTTGCGCCTCTGGTATATCTCGAACAATAATATATTTTCCACCCTGTTGTGCAGTTGCTCGCGACACTGTTGCAATTGTCTCTTCATGATAATACTTGCCATGTACCAGGGCAGTATAACCCTCTTTGCTAAAACGTTCCACATGTTTCCAGACTACCAGTACAGAACCACAGGTGGTATCTACCACGCTGCAGTCACGCTCTTTTAAGCGATTTAACAGAGAAACTGAAACTCCAAAAGCTGGCAGGATAACGATATCTTGCGGTTCAATGTCTTCAATTCTCTCACCTTTGTGATAATGGCCGCTTAAAAATTTTATCCCAGTATCTGCCAATCTTTTATTCACAAAAGGATTATGTATTATTTCACCGGTCAAGTATATCTTTTTTTCAGGAAATTTTTGTAAGGTTTGATAGGCATATTCTACTGAACGGTCCACGCCATAACAAAAGCCAAATTCTTTGGCCAACTTTACTGTCAGGCTTCCAGAGGTGATTTGATAATCTGAAGATTTAAGATAATCAACAAGCACGCTGTGATAATCTTTTACCAAATCAGCAGCTACGTCATATTTTAAACCAAATCCCTTACGAAAATATTTTTCACTCATTACTGCAAACCTGTGGTGATTGATATTATTTCTGCGATAATTATAAATCAACTTAACTGTGGTTAACTTAAAAACTCAATATTTATTCCAATTTATGCTATAAATTTTCACAAAAGCAATGAGGAGTACATTTTAAGCAACTTAGCGTAACAAAATCATTTTCAGACTTTGGCTAAAAAGAAGCTTGTTACCTGAACGTGCAGATAAAGAATATATATAAACACCACTACCCACAGGAATTCCTTTTTTATTCTTTCCGTTCCAGGTCAATTTATTTTTTCCCGCCCTGATATCTCCATTTACCAGTTCAATAACTTCACGTCCTAAAATATCATAAATGGTGACCGTTACCTTAGCAGATTGAGCCAGTTGATATTCAATTGTGGTGCCTGGATTAAAAGGATTGGGGTAGTTCTGTAACAGCTGGAATTTGCCCGGTACATTGGTCATGTACCTTGTCTTTATTTGATTTACATTTTGAATAACGCTATCTGCAAATATGAAAACTCTTGAATCCCATGGCGGTAGAACAGTCTGAAAATTTGAAAGCGATGATTTATCAATCATATATGAAGTATCATTCAACACGTCATTTAAATAATAATCTTTATCACTCTCCAGAGTATCACTCAATAAAAGATCAGATTCATTAATAATTAAGGTAGTGTTTGTGCTATTGTTGGAAAAATTAACAACAGCAATTCCATTTTCATCTTGTAATGGACGCAAATAGGCATAAATTCTTGAACCGCTGCTTGATATTTTTTTGATCCCGGATGACTTGAAAGTGTCAAACCTATTTCGAATCGCGGTTAATTGTTGATAGAAATTAAACAGTTCTCCTCCCCCTTCTCTTTGCCAATTAATCTTACCTCGCTTACTCGTTTCACCTATTTCCTGACCCGCATATATCAACGGAATACCCGGTATGGTAAAAAGCAGTGCTGCAGCAGCCTTGCTTCTAGCGATACCGAAAGTTTTAACAATTCGGTCTTCGTCATGATTTTCTAAAAATCTAAAATAGTGTGAGTTCAAACCTGTATAATAATTATAATTAATAGTGGGACTATAATTTCTAACTCTGTTATCAAGCTCGTTAATACTACCTCCGTTTAAAACAGATTTAATTTGCCCGAATAAATTCCAGTCATAGGCAGCATCACTGGCACCTCCCCCATCGGCATAATTTGTTTCACTTCCTATACCTGTTCCGTGTGTCTCCCCTAAAATAAAAGCCTCGGGTTTTAAGCGTTTTATTTCTGTTCTGAATGGACGCCACCATTTATCCGAGCCATAGCGGTTCTGTGGTCCCCAATAGACATCCATGCGATATCCGTCAATACCTGTATTCAATAACCAATATTTGTACATGTTGAGCATATAATCCAGCGTTTCAATATTGTCATAGTCAAGGTTAGCTAAGGACCAATTGGAGTAATGGACATATAGCGTATAATCATCAATTAATGTTTTGTATTGACCCAGGCCATTATCATCGCCTTTAATGTCGGTTTCAGCGAATGACCGGAAGTTAGAATAATCCCGGTATAACCTAATATCTTCAACCAAATCGTGGGCAGGGGATACGTGATTCGGAGTTGAATCTAAAATAACGCGTAGATTCAGCATATGAGCTTCTTCCAGGAAGCTCTCGAATTCCTCCATAGTTCCCAATTGAGGATGTACCTTGAAAAAATCGGTAATATTATAACCGGCATTTAACTCATTTATGGTCTCGCCATTTTCATATATAGGCATTAACCAGATAACATTTATCCCTAAATTTTTCATGTAATTGAGTTTTTGTTGTGCAGCAGAAAACGTTCCTTCCGGGGTAAAGGCGGGCAAATAAATTTCATAGACTATGGCATCGCTAACCCAGTGCGGGTTGCTGTTAATAGTCGAAATTTGTACATCAAGATCACTTGTGACCGTGAAATAGGTACGTGCACTCCCTGTATTTAAATTTGTATCACTTACTTCTAAATCTATATAGTACTCACCGGGGATTTCAGGTACAGAAATGGAAAAAGATTGTTCACTGGATGAAATATTCAAAGGCTGTGGATTTTTTCCATCGTCTGATTTCCAGTTAAACGATGCGACATCATCATCCGGATCATTAGCGCTGCCGTTAAAAAAAACATTACCCTGCTCGCTGGTTATCTCAATTTGCGGCCTGGGTGCATGATCGATAAAATGGTTAATTTCTAATACATTGGTCACGTACAAGGAACCTGAGCTATCCCTCGCTGTGGCTTTAAAACTATTAATCCCTTCATGCAGGTCGACCGTTCGAGAGAATTGTCCATTTTCATCAGCAACGAGATCCAACGAGTCGACACCAATATGCATAAGAGTTACATCAATGTAAGCTTGTTCGACGCTACCCATGATTGTCTTTGTAGCTCGCAATTCACGATCATTCGATTGCGTCCAGAACTGTATAAAGCCTGCTTTGACGATAAATTCTGCACTGTCTATGCTACTGGTGCCGGTTGAGCTTCCAACCGATAACTTAACTACATGTTTACCATCGGTAAGAGGATCAGGAATTTTAAAAGAAAAAAAATGAGTCGCTTGATTATAACCGGCTCCTACATGTTCATAAGTTGTGGAGTCTAACATAACTTTGATTGAGGCTGTATCTACAGTTGTGCTGGTAGAGGGGAAAATGTAAGCTGTAATTTCTGGTTGACTCTCTTCTACAAAGCCAACAAGGGAGTTGGGAAGTAAATGATGAATTGTGGGATTGTTAATAAATAAATAGGAGTTATTGTTATCGAGCGGATTTTGTCGCGGATTAAGGGGATCTTGTAACCAATTGCTACCGTCCTCATTAAATTTATATTGATAAGCACCGGGAATACTCTTCCCCGGTGCAGGTAGGGGGCTTGGACCACCGACACGAAGGCGTACTGTTTTATGCCATTTGCCTATGATCGGATTAAAAGTCATCGCTGATTTAGAACTGTTAATGAGCCAGCCATTGAACTCTCCGGGCAAATATACAATGGAAGGGCCGCTTGAGGATTTGTAATAGAAAGTGACATCAACGGAATCCTGTGCTGATACGATCATAACCATTAGCATAATTATACTGATTGCTTTTAAGATATGCCGATACATTATTATATCTCCTCCCCCTAATACAAATCAGGTTTTAGCAGTAAAACATCAAATGGCTTTAAATCTAAACCATTGTTGAGATCGTTGCTGTTATATTGCCCATCGGTGATTAAATTTACCAATCGCCCCGAAAATAAATTGTGATCTCTTTCAACTTTAAATCGAATATTCTCGGTTGAGAAATTTAGTATGACTAGAATATTTTCACTGTTGTTATATTTATAAAAAGCCAGTACCCTGTCGTGCTGCTTATGTCTTATAATGCTTATCCTGTCTCTCGATAAAGCATGATTTTCTCGCCTGGCCTGGATTAACCGCTTATAAAAATTGTATATTTTTTCACTCTTACTATTCCAGGGAATTGCTTCTTTTTCGAATAGAGAAGGTACCTTATTCACACCCACTTCTTGACCGGCATAAAGCAGAGGAATGCCCTGTAAACAAAAGGGAAGCGCGGCATAAGGGTAAAAACTCTGCATGCCGAATGTCTCTGTTGTTCTGGGAAAATCATGATTTTCGGTAAAGCGCAAAAATAAGGCATTCTCAGGATACAGCTGCTGCTTCTGTTCAATCCACTCTAGACAATCAGCAGCAGGCCGTTTTAATTTAAAAATCTCTTTTAAAACAAGGTATAGGGTCCAATCATAGGTAGCATGAAAAGCATTGGTATGCATTCTGCTACTTTCCCATTCTGCCAATAAAAAAAAATCGCTTTTTAATGTCAAAATCATTTCGACGGCCTTCTCCCAGAATTGCAAAGGAACCAAACCGGCAACATCGCAGCGATAACCGTCAATATCAAAATCCTGAATCCAATATTTAATAACCTCTAACATATATGAGCTAGTGGTAGGATAGTGATAATCCAGGTCAGCTACATCACTCCAATCGCCTATTCTACATGTAAGTTTTCCATGTTTATCTCTATAAAATAAATTGGGATCATCATTCAACCACACGTGATCCAGAGCTGTATGGTTAGCCACCAGATCAAGAATGATTTTCATATCATGGGCATGTATTTCACTTATTAGATTTTTCAAGTCCTGCTTCGTGCCATAATACTCATTAACGTTCATATGGTCCCTTATTGCATAAGGACTACCACGTTTGCCCTTTCTCCCTTTTTTACCAACGGGATGTATCGGCATTAACCAAATAGTCTTTACACCTAATTCTTTTAAAAAGTGTATTTTTGATGTGATCTGAGCGAAGGTACCTTCCTTT
>SMTZ1_10008452_pt1 | contig 21162 bp, 17 predicted proteins | sample DeeMarSWOR136_30_FD_25667 | JGI IMG/M metagenome (IMG submission 25667) | reverse complement strand
GAAATGCGCGCTTCTGAGCTAGAGGATGTTTTTGTTACGTTATTACGCCTGGCTGTTACTGATTTACCTCAGGATGTAGTAAACAGTTTAGAACAAGCATTGAAGTTAGAAAGTAACTCCACGGCGCAGAGCCAACTTGAAGCGATAATTGAAAACATCAAACTTGCTCGTCAACGTTCAATTCCAATGTGCCAAGATACCGGAATCCAGATTTTCTATTTAACAGTCGGATCAAAATTTCCACTGATTAGTGAAATTCCTCAAATACTCGAAAATGCAGTCAGAAAAGGAACCCAAGAAATCCCATTGAGACCAAACACCGTAAATCCGTTGTTTCACAAAAACCCTGGTGACAATACCGGTCGATATATTCCTTGGATTAATTGGAAGATTGTAAAAGGGAATGACCTGCAAATAACTGCCTTCCCTAAAGGTGGGGGGTCGGAAAATGTTTGTCAGTTGAGAATGCTCACCCCAGGTCAAGGTTTGAAGGGAATGAAACAGTTTGTGATTGACGCGGTTATTGAAACAGGAGCGAAAGCTTGCCCTCCCATAATAATTGGTATTGGAATTGGCGGAGGTGCGGATATTTGTATGAAGCTTGCAAAAGAACAGCTCCTGCGTCCTGTTGGGCAACGCCATCCTGACCAAAGGATTGCAGACATGGAAGAAGAGTTGTTGGAGGCTATTAATAAAACTGGAATCGGACCAATGGGCTTGGGTGGAGATACAACGAGTTTGGATGTGCATATTGATTTCGCTATGCGACATCCAGCTTCATTTCCAGTGGGTTTAGCTGTTCAATGTTGGGCTGCAAGGCGCGCATCAGCAACGATTACTAGTGAGGGAAGAGTCGAATTTACTTCACACAGAGTTGAGTAAGATGCCAATATACGAACTAACCACACCGATTGCCGAAGATGACGTTAGGAAACTCCGAGTCAATGATTTGATATACATTACAGGTACAATTTTTACAGCACGTGATGAAGCTCATGAACGGGCTTTGGAATGGTTCAAAGCAAACAAGCCTTTGCCTATCGACCCAACTGGATTAGCGGTATTTCATTGTGGACCGATTGTGCGACAAATGAAAGAAGGATGGGAAATGATTGCAGCTGGACCTACTACTAGTACACGAATGGAGATGTTTGAGGATAAATTCATTGAAGCCTTTCAAGTTCGTGTAATTATTGGAAAAGGAGGCATGGGTTCCAAAACCGCAACAGCAATGAAAAAAGTTGGAGCCGTTTATGGTGCGTTTACAGGAGGTGCAGCTGTTTTAGCCGCAAAAGCCGTTCGCCGCATCACAGATGTTGCTTGGCTCGATCTTGGAATGCCTGAAGCTCTTTGGATAATGGAAGTCGAGCGATTTGGCCCGTTAATTGTTGCAATTGACGCTACTGGTGAGAACCTTTTTGAACGTGTACAAACATCTGTCGAAAAAAACCGTGAAAAAGCTTACAAACTAGCTGGCATCTAAACCATACTATTTCAAACTTTCACCACGATATGACGCCGCCATGAGATCGGTAATATTCATCACTTTGATATCCGAACCTGCCTTCTTTACCGCATCTAATAGCTGGATGAAACAAAAAGAACAGCTAGTTGCTATCACATCTGGTTTTGCTGCACTAAGAATGTCAAATTTAATTCCCGCGATTTCTTCAGAAAGCTCTCTGCGACCTGCTCGCACTCCTCCACCAGCCCCACAACATCGATCACTGTCTTCAACATCAATAAATTCAATACCAGGAATCATGCGAAGAAGCCTTCGAGGTTCCTCACTAATTCCTTGATGCCGGTTCAAATGACAAGGATCATGATAAACCACCCTAATTGGCAGAGGTTTTAGATCCTTTTGGTTAATTTGTTCAAGCCCAACTTCTCTGACTAAATACTCAGTTATGTCGAAGGGTTCGAAGTCATAAGGGGGTTTATTTTTCTCGTGGAGAACAATCGGCCAATCCTGTTTAATAGTTGACATACATCCAGGACAAAGACCAATCACTTTTTTGACGCCCCTTTCTGCGAAGGATTTAGTATTTCGGAGAACCATATCATGAGCAACAGTTCGTGCTCCTGTTCGAAAAGCAACACTGCAGCAACAAACAAAATCCTTAGGAATGTGTACTCGTACATTGTTGCGTTTCAAGACTTCAACTACATTTAGTCCTACTTGTTGAATTCTCAAATTGATTAGACAACCTGGGAAAAAAAGTACCTCATCAATTGGGTTATCAACTTCGATAACTTCAGATAGCAGGTCAGTAAGAGGAGGGGTCTTCACATCAACAGCGTATCCTGTGTCTTCAATTTGTGAAATAAAGCCTTCATGTCCTTCTAAAGGACCCAATTCACGCTCAACAGCAAGAGCCCGTAGGCCTTCTACTGCTTTTCGTCGAGTATCTATGTGTTTGGGGATGCAGACCTCCTTACATATTCCACAGCTGGTGCAATCATAAACCCCGCTACTAACTGCCATTTGAACTCGATCACCTTGATCACGAGGGTCAAATTCAAAGCTTGCCAGTTCACGCATTGCAATAGGACCAGGAAATTCTTGTTTTGCAGACTCGACAGCTGGGCAAGCGGCATAACAGGAGAAACATTCGATGCATGCTCGTAATTCCATTGCAGATGAAATTTCCTCGCGTGTTAGTATTTCTGGGCGACCAGGCGCAGAGGTTCGTTCAAGGTAAGGACGGAGTTTTTCAATGCGTCTAAAACCAGGTCCGAGATCTACAACAAGATCTCGGATTATTGGAAATTTAGGTAGTGGTTCTAGCACATAGTTATTGTTAGGATCGACCACTGTACGACATGCAAGTCCTGGTACCCCATTGATGTTAATGGCACAAGATCCGCATTGTCCAGTTCTACAATTCCAACGGTAGGCTAGAGAGGAATCAAGATTTCGGAAGATATAATGTAGCGCATCTAAGACGCCCTGACGATCTGTATAAGGAACTTTATAGGTGACGAATTTCGGTTCATCATCTAAATCTGGATTATATCGTTGGATTCGAAATTTCACAACTTGGTTTTTTGGCATTAACTTTAGCCTCAAATTTCTTAATTCGTAACCCAAGGTGGCTGCCATTTTGTGACAATTATTTGTGTTTTTTTGAGTGCCATCAGACCCTTGCTTTGTGATATTATGATATTAGCAAACCATCTCTTATTATCTGGATTTGGATAATCAGTTCGATAATGTGCGCCTCTTGATTCCTTGCGGAGAAGCGCAGCTCGAACAATCATCTCTGCAACAAGTGTCATATCTTGTAGCTCTAGGGCACTGATCCACTCTGTATTATAGCGCGTGGTTTTATTACGAACAGAAAGTTTTGAAGCAATCTGTTCTTGTTGGTGTTTGATAAATTTGAGTGCTGCATTTAGGTCTTGTTCATTTCTGAATAACCCAGCTTTTTCCCACATTGTGCGTTGTAAACGCTCCGTTTCCTTAGAAGGAATTACGTCTTCCTCCCTTTCCAAGGGCGTCATAACGCGTGAATATTCTTCCTGAATGATTTTCCTATTAAGAACGGGAGTTGGTGCAGTTGCGGCATATTTTGAAGCGGAATCACCAGCAATTTTACCGAACACTTGACCAGCTGCTAAAGCATTACCACCTAGTCTGTTGCCACCGTGAACTCCTCCTGCTACTTCTCCTGCTGCGAAAAGACCTTGAAGGTTTGTGCCACAAGAACTATCGATTCTTAGTCCTCCCATTACATGGTGAGCAGTAGGAGTGACTTCCATTGGTTCTTTTCGAATATCAATACCGATATCAAGGAAGTCCTCTAACATTGTAGGAAGCCGTTCTTCAATTATTTTCGCAGGCAGAAATGAAACATCTAAATACACTGCTTGATTTTCCGTTCCTCGCCCTTCACGAATTTCAGTAGCTAATGATCTAGCAACTTCATCACGTCCAGCAAGCTCCATTTGACGCGGGTTATATCGTTTCATAAACCGTTCGCCTTCTTTGTTCAGAAGAATGCCTCCCTCACCACGAACACCTTCAGTCACTAATCGTCCACGAGCAGCCGGAGGAACAGCAGCTCCAGTTGGATGGAATTGAAATTGTTCCATATCAATTAACTCAACACCTGCTTTGTAAGCCATAGCATATCCACTACCAACATCTGCCTGAGCATTTGTAGTAACATCATAAATTCGTCCTGCACCGCCTGCAGCCATGACTATAGCGGGAGCCCTGAAAACTTGGAATTTTCCGGTTCGAATGTCTATAACTGAGACGCCAGCTATGCGCTTTTTATCGCGAAAAAGTGACGTGGCAAATACCTCGTCTATGATATTAATATCACGTCTACGAAGTTCCTCGGTCAGAGTAGCTAAAACCTCATGCCCTGACCTATCTCCAGCATAGCATGTTCGGCGAAAAGTTTGGTGCCCAAAAGGTCGTTGCATGATTAACCCATCAGGGGTTCGAGAAAAAATTGCCCCAAAATATTCAAGATCATATACACGTTGTGGCGCTTCATTCGCCAAGATTTCAGCAAGATTCTGATTGTTTAGGTAAGCTCCGGCCTTACAGGTATCATTTGCATGAATATCACATAAATCGTCAGGATCCAGATTAGCTAGCGCCGCGTTAATTCCTCCTTCTGCCATTACCGTATGAGCTTTTCCAAGAATATCTTTGGTGATTATTGTGATTTCTTGATTAGAATCGGAGGCTGCAATGGCGGCACGACATCCTGCGCCCCCCGCACCAATGACTAATACATCTGTTTCAATGATTTCGAAAGTCATCATGATTTCCTCAATTCATTAGCGATTTTACTGAGTTTTAGTGGAGAACTAATGATCTTCTCTTTGAAAGTAAATCTTGATTCTAAGGGTTGGATAAGCGTTTGCAACACCCAATCCGAAGCTTTGGTTTGTGCAACCGCATAATCTTCAGCTTCAGTGTTTCGGTCTATACGCATGAAGAAATTGAAAGGTTCTTGTTTTGTACTTTCTTTCGAGATAACCCAGAAGGATTTCCCGCCTTCAGGAACGTTAATTGCTCCTGTCAGTTCGTACCACTCTTCAATTCTAATTTTCCCTTGCTCCTCTCGATCAAGACGAGCTTTTGTCATCTGAACATTTCGTAGTTCCGATACGTTTTGTAAAAATTGGTATAACGTTTCACTTGACTTTTTTAAATCAAAATCAGAAGTAGTTAATTTTACATATAGATCTGTTCGAAATAATGGCATTGAGTTGTACACCTTCTGTGGAGTCTCAGCAGCGGCAAAGTCTTAGAATGTATTAAACTTTACTCATTTTGTTGAATTGAAGCAGTGGATTGTAGATTAGAAATTTCGTTTTACGAGTTTTTATCACCTGATTTCTAAATTCCTTACGAGAACGATGAGGATTCCTATAGCTAAGAAATATGAGCAGTCGATTTCAACAATATTTAGTTGCCTCAGTGTTAGCTTTTTCCTGCTTCTTATTCAACGATTTCTGTTTCTTGAGAACGCCATTAGAAACATACTCGTACTGCTAATTATTTTCGTTTCATCAATTCTTGTTGTTAGAGTATTCTATTTTGAAAGAACGAACGAAGTCTTTGACCTAACTAACCCAACAATTTTTGAAACGGGTCTCCTAGTCTTTCAATCTCAACAAAATCGCTGTGCGGTCTTTTTTACATTTCACATATCGTCATGGAAACTGAAAAAAATACTAGCACAACGAACTCTAGCCATACTACTCAAAATCTTGCCTGTTTCAACGATCGTAGCCCTTGAATGGACAACAAAAAGACAGTGTTTCATAAATTTCTACATCAAACTAGAGAAGTCTTCCTTCCTTACTCGAACCAGAGAGTTGGTTGATAACATAGACAGTAGTTTCAAAAAGATACTTGGAACTCCTTATGTTCACAAACTGAATGCCGAAGAATTGATGAGGCATTTTTCTCTGGGAATTCCGGGGATTATTCGTCAAATTCAGGGGAAAGGGAAATATTTCATTAATGTACGAACAGATGTTACAGCAGAAAAAAGAGTGTTATCCCTAATTACTCCGGTGAACCGTGACACAATTAACCGGATTTTCACTGAATTTCCTTCTCAAATTACGAGGTTAATTTTACCAATACAACGCAAAGATAAGAATTTACAGATAGCTGAATCTTTTGTGATGATTTCAGATGAACCACCTAATAATAGGCGTTACAAACATTTTCAACAAAATGAAATTTCACTGAATATACTTCATGCATCAAAATTACTGCGAACATTTGGTGATATATTATCCAGAAATATGATTCAAGATAATTACGAAATATCAGATTTCAAGAACGCCGTCGATTTCATTTTAAATATTGTCCCAAGAGCTCACCAACGTGAACTAGAGAAAAAACCACCAACTGAGCAAAAACCGCCCATAACTCCTCAGTATATAAACCCTTCAACATGGAGGGAATTATTAATTCAATTCTGTACCGACCTAGAACTTTCCTGTGCAATCAATCCCCTTATTCATTTTGACAAAATCCCAATAAGATTTGATGCAAAAGTTTGTGAAAAAGCGTTTTTCATCGTGTCTCACACCAATGATCAGCAGCTAAGATGGCTAATCAACACATGGACGAAACTACATGAACCCAACGAGCAAAATGAAATTATTTTCTTAATCACTGAAGGCTCACAGAAGACTATAATAGAAGACATAGTCTCACCAACTTCGAAATCCCACCACCTCACTATTATTTCCACAGAGCAAGAGTTAAGAAAACAGTTAGAAAAACTTAAGAATCGAATTCTTACCGAAGGGGAAGCAGTAAACCAAGTTACTTAGAAAATTCTTTATAGGCTTTCTGACTTCCTTCAGAGAAGGTATTTCAAATGGTTAAGAAGAATAAACCCATTTCAAAGCAATCCTCCAAGGGCGAAAAAAAGAAAGAAGAGACAAAGAGCCGTCACGAAGCCGTAAGACGTGAACTCGTGATCAGTGAAGACCAAAAACAGGAAATGGAAAAAGAAATTCCTACAATGCGTGTGATTACACCTAGTGCAATTGCCCAAAAATATGGAGTCCGCGTTAGCATTGCAAAGGCGGTATTAACAGAGTTAGAATCAAAGGGACTAATTCGTCAAGTGATCTCTGAAGGAAAATTCAAGTTATATTCTAAAACATCAGCCTAGCAAAGAGGTATCTACATGAATGCCTCTACACTCACACCTAAAATCCCTTTAGAAATCATAATCAATAATGATATCAAACTTGAGGGAGAGCTACAAAGCATCCTATCCCCTCGAACTATTGACCGGATAGTTCCAAAACTTCCTATCGCCAGCCGAATACACCTTTGGAAAAAGGAACTGTACTTTGAAATAGGAATTCGTATGGGATCTGAAAAGTCTGTTTCCACCTGCAACGCAGGTGACATCGTATATTGGCCCCAAGGTGATGCGGTTTGTCTCTTTTTTGAAGAAATGACGCCATTTAACAAAGTCAATCCATTAGGTCAATTTGAAACGGTTAATTTTGAAAGTGTATTTAACAAAATTCAATCCGGAATGCCAGTAGTGCTTCGAAAACGGGTTTAACCCATATAAAACTCTGTTTTGCTTCTGAACATTGCGTGTGATTGATTGTAGAATTTGAGGGGTTTTTAATTTCCCTTCTTAAGAAAGAAAATAGCATGAAACACAAAACACCAGTAATTTCATTATTCATGATTCTACTATTATCCACTTCGATTTCATTTTGTAATTTGGTGCTAACTCAAGATTGTTTCACACAGATAGTCTCTCTTAGTATAAACAAACCATCACTGGAAATTGGTGAAGTCCTTCAAGTTCATATTGTATATGATTTGTATTATGATCCTTTAGATCCTCTTGGAATAGGCTCTGTGAGTATCACCATTGGTATCCAAGGCGAAATCGATTTTATTACACAATATGAGTTTTCGGACGCAGGTTTCAACATAAACAAAGTGATCACAATGGATATTTCTCCCCCTCACTGGGCACCTAATGGAACTGGACAAATAGGAATCGTCAGAGTGGAGGCATGGGTACAAGATTCTTTTGGAGCAATGACTGACTCCGTTGAGCACCCATTTACAGTGTTGCGAAGCGCGCTCATCATTGACCTTACACCTCTCCCACCAACAATATTCTACCATGAAATAATCAATCTTTCAGGTTCTCTTCATAATCCCAATAATGCTTCAATCCCCATTCCCAATCACAGAATTGATATTGTGATATTTCAAGAAACCCAAATTATCCAATCATATTTACAAAACACTACACTGCAATCAAGTTTCACTCAAAGTATTGACACTGAACTTATCGGTACTGGCAGATTCAATTGTAACATTACTGCACAGGCAAATGATGACTATGCACAAGAAAAGACTTCTTGTTCCTTCTTTGTGTCCAACGGTAATCTCACACTGTCTATAACATCAAACGCGTCAGTAATACAAACTTACTACCCGTTAATGAATAATTGCTCAGTATTGGTGTCTGCAACTCTTAATTGCCAATTAGTTAGCCACAGCGTCGATGATGCTAATGTAACCTGCAGTTTTGGTAATTCGACAAAACCAATGAGTTACCTTGGGCAAAACCAGTTTTTTGCTGTTCTAACTGCACCTTACTATCCTGGTAATTATTCAATCACTGTTCTAGCTTCCCTTCCTAATCATAATCCCATTAACAACTCAATACTAATCCAAGTTGTACAACGGAAAGCACTCATCCAGTTGAGATCAAACTGTTCATTGGCTGCATATGGTGATACTATTCAATTGACAATACATGCAATTGATGAGACTACACAGATTCCTCTCACCAACAAAATCTGCTCCGTTTTCTTTCTTAATCAATCAATTTGGAATTTACTGGCACAATTGATGTTAGATGAAAATGGAATTGCTGAATTATATTGGCAAGCACAAAATGTAGGTGATCAAGATTTCATCTTCAAGACAACGCTCAATGGGGATCCTGAGTATGCAACTGAAGAAATTAAACACACTGTAATAAACACTCATGAATTTCGATTCTTTCTCAACACCTCAATCAATGCTGTTCGTCAAAGTATTACGAACTATTCAATTCAAATCACTACCTTGGATTTCCAACCACTTTCAAATATCAATGTAAGCTTGATTGAAATCTTGACCAACATATCATGGTGCACTATCACTACAAATGCTTCAGGATCCGCAATTCTATCCTGGTACATCGATAGTCAATATGACCTTGGAATTCATGAATTCCTATTAACCGCACAAGACGAGTCCGTTCCGATTGGTTCAATTCCAATCACGATGGTAATATTTGAACAAACAATTTTGGAAATAGTGTAATCTCTTGAAAAGGTTTAATCTGAGAGTAGCTACACTTGTAAGAGAACAGGAAGTAATCGTTACTTCAATATCTACATGGTTAGCATAATCGGAGCGTAACAACCCTTGAAACGTGATCAACGTTTTAGAGAATTATTACAGCTAATGACTAATCCTGATAATATCCGGAATATTGGGATAATTGCACACATAGATCATGGAAAAACCACACTTACTGACTCATTACTTGCTAATGCTGGACTGCTCTCATCAAGTCTTGTGGGTCAAGCACGGGCATTAGATTTCCTTGAAGAAGAGCAACGTCGAGGAAACGTAATTGCGAATTATCGCAGACGCCTCAATAACGATAAAATCTGCTAATACTCCAGGACATATCGATTTTAGTGGGAAAGTAACCAGGGCCATGCGTGCCATTGATGGCGCTATTGTTGTCGTAGATGCAGTAGAGGGAGTAATGGCACAAACAGAAAGTGTAATTCGATCAGCAATCAAAGAACGAGTTCAACCAGTTCTATTCATTAATAAAATTGATCGATTAATTCGGGAACTAAAGCTTTCAGCACACCAAATTCAGGAAAAACTAACGGAAATAATTCAAGAAACCAATAATGTTATCGAAGTAGCATTCGAATCAGAAAATGACTTTGATTGGACTGTTAGCACCCAAGCCAACACAGTTGCTTTTGGTTCTGCACTTCATAAATGGGCTTTCACAGTCGAGCAAATGAAAAAAGAAAGCCTTCATTTTAAGGATATCATAGAAAGTTATCAGAACAACGAATATGAAAAATTAATCGCTCTGCTCCCCATTCATCTACCAATCCTGAATATGATTTTAGATCACCTTCCGTCACCAATTAAAGCCCAATCATATCGTACCAAATATATTTGGAAAGGCGATCTTCAATCCCCAGCCGGAGTTGCATTGCGCAGCTGCAAACCGGAAAACCCTCTTTTTATTGGGATTACAAAAATCGTTACCAAATCAAAGCACGGTCCTGTGGGAGTTGGTCGTATTTTTTCAGGCACCATTAGAAAAGGGTCTCAAATACAGGTTTTCCCATCAGACCAACTACACAAAGCTCAACGGATAACTTTGTTCATGGGTGCTCGACAAGTCGTTATTCCTTCTTTGACTGCAGGTAACATATGTGGGATAACCGGTCTTGAAGATATTCAAGCGGGAGATACAATCACTGGGCAAAATATTCCTCAAGGTATGGTTTCATTTGAAGAAATCACTTATGCTAGCGACCCCGTTGTGACCATCGCAATAGAGCCAAAACACCCTAGGGAACTACCACGATTGCTATCTCTTCTTGAAACAATTTCAAAAGGAGATCCTAATTTAATTTTTTCAGTAAATGAGCAAACGGGAGAGAATCTACTCTCAGGTTTAGGTCTATTACATTTAGAAATCGCCCTAAAGGACATTGAGGAATTAGGAGTCCAAGTGGACGCTTCTGATCCAATTGTACTCTACCGTGAGACACCTAATACCAGCATCATAATGCCTGAAATGCATCAAAGCCCAAATGAACAAAATGAAATAAAATTGGAAATCTCTCCCCACGACACCACTACTATTGAAGATGAGATAATGTATCAGGATAATCGGAATAACTTGCTAACGGTTATTTCTTCAATATCAATTCCTGAATCAGATAGTACGTCGATAATCGCCGGTTTTAATTGGGCTATGGAAAGGGGTCCTCTCTGTTCAGAGCCTATGGGCCTTACACTCATCAAAATCACCGACATTAAACTCAGTGACAATTTAGCTGAAAGAGGAAGAGTAGAACTGATGTCCATGGTTAAGGAGGCAATTTTCAAAGCCTTTGAAGTAGGATCACCAACGCTTCTTGAACCAATATATACAATACAAGTAGTAGTCCCTAATGAATATTTGAAGAATATTACAGGAGTTATTATTTCAAAACGTGGACAAGTTGAAAAAGTTGACCATAAAGAGATACTAGTGACAATAACAGGAGTACTACCTGTAAGTGAATCATTTGATTTAGCTGATATTCTTCGATCAAAGTCCGCTGGGAAGGCAATTTGGCAAACGAAGTTTTCTCATTGGAAAGTTATACCAAGTCAGCGGGCTAAAACCATAATATCAGAAATTAGGAAAAGAAGAGGTCTAAGTTGAGGAGGGATACAAAATCGTTCTTCGAGTTGCCGTGATTGGAAGTAGTGGGAAGATTTCACCTGAGCTAAGTCGTGTTGCTGAAAAAATAGGTAAAGAAATTGCTCGTAGAGGAGCAATCCTGATTTCTGGCGGGAGAGATGGGGTTATGGAGGCGGTTTCTAAAGGGGCAAAGGATGAGAATGGATTGGTAGTAGGTATTCTCCCAGAAGATACTGAGGTTAAAGCAAATCCGTATCTTGATATTGCCATTTTAACAGGAATTGGATTAGCCCGCAATTATATCAATGTCGTTTCTAGTGATGCAATAATTAGCATTGCCGGGTCAGGAGGAACATTAAGTGAAATTGGATACGCGATTGCTTTACAAAAACCATTGATTCTGTTAATGGGGACTGGAGGCGTTACTGACTTGATAGCTAGCCACCATTCGTTGTTTCCAAATGCAACTATTCATTTAGCAGAAACACCCTCTGAAGCAGTTAATTTGGTATTTCGTAGTTATTCCAAATGAAAACGACTGCATTTAGAATGTTACCCAAAGATATACTGCCACGGTGGGTTAAATACAAACCATTGTATTGCGATAAAAAGTATGATTCCCCCAAGAACCATTTTCTTCCCCTTTTTTGGATTAGACCCCGTGAACCAGTTAATGAGCCCTAATGCGATGAGGAGTACTGCATTAAATATTCCGATTAAAAGTAGGAGGTTCCAACCTGTAAGTAGGTAATATTCAATTTGTTCGAGGAGTTGTTGAAAGGAAAGATTTGATTCTGGGATAGTGAACGTAGTTTTCACCCAACATTTTCTTATGAAGAGATACAAAAACTCCCAAAAAGGAAGGGAATTAATACAAACAGGTAATTACAATCAAATTAGTGAAGAAAATATGTGGCGGTTAACAAGAGGTGATGCTGTCACTGTCTGGTCAAATGAGATAGTTGCTAAAAGATTTGCCAGGTACCGATCGATAATTGATCTTCAACTTCCTGCGAGATACCTAATTGCTCGTAACATAGCTGTTGATTATTCTCCCTCAGATACCCTTACAAACCTTTGGAAGAGCCATAATAAAGCTCAAAGAGAATTCCAAAAGCAATTCTCCAAAATTAAGAATGAAACATTCGAGATGAGAGAGGAACCCATTTCTCCTTCTTTTATTGATTTGAAAGCGACAATAGCGGATCGAATTCTCCATCAATGTCATTTTTGTGAACGGAAGTGTAACGTAGATAGGGCTGAAAAACTAGGTTTTTGCAATGTAGATCACACAAGTTACATCTCCTCTGCTTTTCTGCACACGGGGGAAGAGCCTCCCCTTGTTCCTTCAGGTACGATATTCTTCAGTGGGTGTAACTTTCGATGTGCCCATTGTCAAAATTATGATATTTCGTGTAACCCTACCAACGGAAGCAAAGTTTCACAAACACAATTAGCAAAAATTGCAGATGAATTAGCATCACAGGGTGCCAAGAACATCAATTATGTCGGTGGTGATCCAACCCCTCATCTACACACAATTCTCTCATCTTTAAGATTGCAAAAATTCAACATCACCCAGCTTTGGAATTCTAATATGTATTTATCCATGGAATCAATGGACCTTCTTACCGACATTATCGATTTCTGGCTCCCTGATCTCAAATATTTCTCTGACCAATGTGCTGAGAGAATCTCCGATGCACAAGATTATCCAGCAATAGTCACCCGTAACATTAAGATTGCATATGAAAAGGGGACTAAGGAGATGATTATTCGCCTCTTGGTATTACCCAACCATCTACATTGCTGTGTAATTCCTATTCTAGATTGGATAGCTGAAAACACGCCTTTGGCCCTAGTCAATATAATGGCACAATATCGACCTTTATGGAAAGTGTTAGAAAAACCTGAAATCTACAAAGACATCTCACGTCGCGTTAGTAGTGAGGAAATGCATCAAGCCTATGACCATGCAAAAGCACTCGGTCTAGAATTTAGATCAGTGAGCTAGATATTGTTTGATTCAATTTTTTGTGGGGTTTTTGAGCACCAGCCATCAACCTCCTGATGTAGGCATATGCGATTAGATTTGGACTTTGTAGCTAAGCATCTGAAATGCAAGCCATGGCGGAAAATATCCAATCAGACCATATCATCAGCAAGCCAGATACTAGACCATTGGTTGCCTCCAATATTACCTAACCTAGTTAGAGAAGACTTTCTGGAATTCTTTACAAACAAATTATCGGGAAAACTGGGTTGGCTTCGCAGCTGCGTTGATTCATCCTTTACAAAATTCAAGGTTGAATTCGGGCTAGGCGGATACCGTGGTTTACCTGACTTTATTGACTGGGATAACAAATTAGATGGACAATTTCTTGAACACATGCTTCCTTTACTTCAATCCATTGCTGAATGCACAGATACATCAATTACTACCGCACAATTCTTCATGCTCGCAACTGAGCTTTGTAAGTTCAGCAATTTTCCTTTAAGTTCCCTTGATGTCAGCATCATCAAAACCTTCAGCCAAATGCCAACAATAACAGTTCCAGCACTAGCCAGGTTACTAGGTAATTCTTACAAGAAAGTACGGAAGCGATGGAAGCGTTTGCAGAGACTAGGTATATGTAAGATCCAAGCAAAGGTCAACTATCCCATTTTGGGATTAGTTCCAGTTATTATCGAACTTCATGATTCGAAAAGCGCAATAAGAAGCCCTTATCTAGTTTCGCGGCTCGAACTTTCTGGGGATTTAAGATGCAGATTTTTCATGATGGCAGTCCCCGAAAAAGAGCTTGGCACACTTTCACACTTTCTTGATTCCCATTTTGGAGCAACTCACACATTGTATGTGGTTAAAGATTTGGGACAGATAGTAGAATTCACACATTATCAAATTAACAAAGAAAATTGGAATATCGATTGGAAAAAATTACTAATTGGCGTCCATTTATTACACAATGATTGGATTGATCAGGATACCTCATATTATGACGAGGAGGAGCACCAAACCCTTCGCCTATATTTCCCTGATGACAAAGATAAGCGATTAATTCCTATTTTGATGTCTGATGCTCGTGTGAAACTAGAAAAACTTGCTCAAATTTCAGGAATGAGTATTGCCCAAGCTAGTCGCCGAAAATCCAAATTAGTTGAACTCGGTGTTTTGAGACTTGAACCACTAATAAGACGTGTAGGATTAATCGAAGACATAGTCATTCGAATGAAAAAGGGAGATGCTCGAATACATGGCTTAGTTAAGGAACTACCTCAAGCGTGGATAAGACACCTTACTGAATTCCGCTCTGGTAACAAGGAAATCTTGGTATACGCGACTCTACCTGCAGGATCTTTTGCTTTAATGCGATACTATCTCAGCAGATATCTTCAAACAGAATCTGATATCTACATCAGTAGCCCAGCAAGTGGAGGATGGCCACTATCCTTCGAACCCTTTGATGTTAGAAATGGTCACTGGATGTGGCAGGATCCTGTTATTGTTGAAGAACCGAAGATATCACAATTCGAAATTCTACCAGAAATCAATCAAAGGCCAAGTGAAGGATTAACCAGTGGTGATTCCTTAAAGTGAAAGTGTTGTTGATTCTCTTGCTGGTATCCACACTACTTGGTTCTCCTGTGCCTTTACCTGAGCCTTTGACACAAACTGGTGCGTTTAGAGGAAATCCGTTTACAATTGCAGTTCAACTAAAAGACCAGAATGCTAATCCCATAGATAATGCAACGGTCCTATTTTTCCATGAAACACATGATGAATACTTAGGAAGTGGAATAACAAACCTAACAGGCTACACTCAATTTATCTGGGAAATTCCTCCAACACATGAACTTGGACCCATTCAACTAAATGCAACCTTCCGTGGTGACCCAGAAAGATTTCTCTTACCTAGTATGATTCTAGTTCCAGTTACCATATTTGCACAACTTCAAAATAGTGTAGATATTAAAGATTCAGAAGGAAATCCAATTGATTCCCCGTTAACAGTTGGACAACAATTGTTTTTTCATATAACTGTTCAAAATGATGAACTGTCTCCCATAGAAGGTATTCTGGTTCAACTCATTCTCGAACCAGATCAAATAATCAAAGAAGATACTACTCTACAAAATGGATCGGTAATACTGAGCTGTTTGTTTAATCAAAGTTTAGAAAACACAGTGAGCTTTACTGTTCGAAGTATGAACTATGATTTTTTCAATGGAACCGAAAGCAGTTATATCTTTACAATCGGCAAAACGTTTACGAATTTCGTTGGTCTTCCTGCATTTTTGAACTTACATGAGGAAACTTTCATCACTGGCCAATTATGTCAGATATCTGGTTCTGGCATTGAAGACGCTTCAATTGAATTATTTTCCGAAACTGAATCTTTGATTACCTCAACCTTGACAGAGTCTGATGGAAGCTTTCAATTTGATCTACAAGAAATCGTTGATACAATCGAGAATCATAGATTTCTAATTCTTCGATACAATGGAAGTGGAGGTCACACAAATGCTCAAGCTATTATCGGAATTATACAGGGATTTCATGGAAATCCCTTTTCCCATTTTTTGGACATCGTTCCATCAGCAGGGGTTTCCCCCCTTTTACAACAGTTTAGTATCATTATTATCAGTTGTTTAACTATTGGAACTACTGTTCTTACAATACGAATGAAACGTAGTACAGGACGAATTGTATCCCACTGAACCGAACGTTACCTTATTGTACTGTCGAAAACTTAATCGAATAGCACCCCATCAAATGACGCGAGGTAAACTGCATAATGTCAGAGCATTGGATGTGGACAGAAAAATATCGCCCTATGAAACTTAACGAGATAATTGGACAAAAACCTATTACAGACCGCCTTAAGAAATTTTTAACAGAGCGAGATTTACCACACCTTCTATTTTCCGGACCCGCAGGAACCGGCAAAACTACAGCAATTCTTGCATTTTCACACGAACTCTTCGGAGAACAATTTTCAGGAAATTTCTTAGAACTAAACGCAAGCGTTGCTCCAGAGACACCAATTCTGATAAGGGAAAATGGAAAAACCGAGAGAATCAATTTTGAAATTCTTTCTAAAAGATACTTCAAAAAAGATGAAAAATATGCCAAACCCTCCACTCTTGAAATCCTCTCAATAGATGATAGCTACAAAGTAAAATTCATGCCAGTAAGTTTGATCTCAAGACATAAGGTGACTAAAATTGCTAGGATAAAATATGGGGGCGGGGAGGTCAAAACAAGTCTAAACCATTCTGTAATAATTCTTGATAAAAAGGGAAACTTAACTCCAAGGGAGGTTTCAGATCTAGAAGAAGGGGATTTGTTAATTACTTTCTGTAAAGACATTGAAGGCCAAGAAAACATACTCTTAGATTTCGAGGAATATGAACCACAAATATTCAACGAACTACAAAGTGGTCTCGTAAGAAATACAAAAATTAAGAATATTCTAAAGAACTCAGAATTAGATGAAGAGCTAGCATGGCTCTTTGGTACATATCTGGCAGAGGGCTGTTTAAGTTTTTGTAGGAATACAAGTGGTGGTCTAGTTTTTGAATTCGGATATCCAGGCGAAATGGATCAAGTTGAAAGAGTTCAAACGATATTAGAAGAGAAGTTTAATCTTAAGAGTAAAACTAAGTTAGGTGGTTCAGGCTTCGACAGGACCAGAATGAGCTCTATACAAACACGAGTGCATAATACCCAATTAGCACGATTTTTCAGAAATAATTTCTATAATGGCTCAGAGGAATTTACTGCGAAATTTAAGAGAGTGCCAAAATTCATTTACGACTCCCAATTTAAATGGGATTTTTTGAAGGGTTATGCTAATGATGCAATGGGACATTGGGGAGAATATCTTAGGTATTCGTCAAAATCAGAAGAAAATCTAATTGATATTACTTGGTTAGGTCGAATCTCTGGTGTGGATACTTCTTGCTTTAAAGAAGAAACAAGAATCATTTGGAAAAAACCTTCATTTTCGTACATCAAAACTGATCTCATGCCTGCAGAACCTATAATTAATCTTTGTAAAGAGAACGACGAGAATATTGATTTTAACTGGAGATATCTCCTAAGGCATCAACTATATTCAAAACAAAGTAAAAGGGTATCAAAGAAACTAGTGAAAGAACTTCTTGAAAGAATAAGAGATAAGATAGGTAGAGAAAAGGTAGAGGGATTAATGAAACTAGTGGATTCCCCACTTTCAGTAGTTCTCATAAAGAAAATAGAAATTAATGAATATAATGGTTATCTTTACGACGTAGCTGTTCCTGGCTCAGAGATGTTCTGGGGCGGAACTGCACCTATTTTATTGCACAATAGTGATGAACGGGGCATTGATGTGATTCGGAATCGTGTCAAGAGTTTTGCTCGAACCCGCCCCTTGGGAGATGCTCCTTTTAAGATAATTTCATTGGATGAAGCTGATTCTCTAACTCGTGATGCACAACATGCTCTCCGAAGAACAATGGAACGATACGTCAGTAGTTGCCGGTTTTGCTTAATTGTAAATTATTCAAGCCGAATTATTGATCCTATCCAATCTCGATGTGCAATTTTCCGGTTCCCCCGGCTAGACCAACAGCAGCTCAAAAAGAGAATTCACTATATTGCTAAACAGGAAGGAGTTGAACTTTCTGAAGATGGAATAGACGCTATTCTTTATGTTTCCAGTGGTGACATGCGACGGGCAATTAATGTTCTTCAAGCAGCGGCAGTAACTAAGAAACTGGTTGATGCTGATGCAGTTTATAGTACAACAGGCAAAGCCCGACCAGAAGAAGTAAGAGAGATGATTAATTCTTCCTTAAATGGCGATTTCTTAGAAGCACAGAACAAACTTCGAAATCTGTTGGTGTGGCAGGGATTATCCGGATCTGATATAGTCCGACAAATTCACAGTGAAGTTTTGAAGCTTGGTGTTGATGAAAAGATTAAGGTCCAACTTGTTGGATTAGTGGGCGAAGCGGAATTTCGACTTACTGAAGGAGCTGACCCAGAAATTCAGTTGAGTTATGTTCTGGCAAACTTTGCGTTAATTGGGAATCCCAAGTGATGATAATGATGATAGATCAGCCTTGGGTAGAAAAATATCGACCACAATCAAGCAAGGATCTTGTAGGTAATACCACTGCGATTTCAAAGATTAAGAAATGGCTCAGTAACTGGCCCAAGAGTATTTCTCGAAATAAACGAGCCTTGATGCTCTTTGGTCCTTCAGGTGTAGGAAAAACATTAGTGGCTCATACAATTGGCTCAGAGCTAGGTTATGACATAACTGAAATTAACGCTACTGTGAAAAGAAGCAAAAAAAGTATGGATGAATTATTACAAACTTCAACGATGACAGGAACACTTACCAGCACACGAGGGAGAGTATTATTGGTTGATGAGCTGGCTGGACTAAGTGGTAAATCCGATAGGGGTGCTGCTTCAGCTTTAAAAGAGCATATTCAGAAGACGCGCGTGCCCATCATTTTAGTCACAAATGATATTTCTGAGCCCAAGATTCGACCGTTAAGAAAGATTACTACACTTATTGAATTCGAACCGGTTAAAGAGTCGGAAATAGTTGAGATGTTGAAACAAATATGCAATCAGGAGAAAATAAGATTTGAGGATTCAGCTTTAGATACGTTGGCTTCTCATTCTCGTGGTGATATAAGAGCTGCAATAAATGACTTGCAAAGCATTTCAAAATCTGTTAGTGTACTAAATAATAGAAATTTGCTCGAGTTCATACAATCAAGAGATCAAAGAATTGACTTAAACGAGGCTCTTGACCGGATTTTTTATGCCGAGACATGGAATAAAGCCATCATCGCAGCTAATCAAATAGATGTATACCCTGATGAACTAATCAGATGGATTAATGCGAACATACCGCTAGTTTTTCCTGAATTAAAACAACAAATCAAGGCTTTTGATTTCTTATCAAGGGCAAGCATATTTTCCCGTCGAATAAATCGAACTCAGAATTGGAGGCTCCTCCCTTATTCTAAGGAACTAATGTGCATAACAGGAACAATAACAGATGGAACACCAACACCGAAACGTTCTGAATATCGTTTTCCAGATTGGATACAACAAATGGGATTTTCTCGGGGTGTACGACAAAAACGGGTTCTAGTTGGACACGCCCTATCGCCAATCGTTCATCTATCAGCCAAAAGAGCCTACGAAGAATACATCACCGTGCTCAAAGCTCTTCTCAAAGAAGCGAAACTTAAGGAAAGAGTCAAGAATGACCTAGACTTGTCAGAGGATCTTGTTCACTTTATTCTCAAGTAATGTCATCCAAGTTCTCACTCAGATTTTTCCCAGAGTTCAATGAACCGTCGGAGAGCTAGAGCACGCAGATTCTCGATTTTATATCGAAATATCCTTATTCGGCCGAACCGAACGTTTTTTCCTGAACGAGTTGCGCACGTTCTAAAAACCGAAGATGCCTCCTTGTAGTACTGTGATTCAGCTGAGCTCTCCGGGCGATTTCAGAGATATTTAGCTCACCACACTCAGCCAACAGACGAATTATCTTGATACGTCCGCGAGAGGAGAAAAGAAGTTCAACTGGAATTAGTCGATTATCGGGAACCTGCTCAAGAATAGCTGTCTCAGGTCTATCAATCACCTACTGCCACCAACTTTCTTTTTTTCAATCTGTAGTTCAAGTTCGCGTTCTAACACTACGGCTGGAATATCAGGAAGCCCAATTAGAGTGGTTTTTCCGCGTTGACCAATGCCAGAAAGTTTCGAAGATAGAATTCCTAACCCGACAAGATCTTGAACATACGTCCATATTTGGGTATGAGCGCGTGGCGTTTGGCCATTCTCTTCACAGACAAGCCGATACCGCGCTTCTAGCTCACCAGTTTTCACGTAGGCATCTTCTGAAGGTTTTAACAATCTGCATACGGCGAGCAGCAGAAATTTCTGGTGAAGCGATAAATCCAAGAGAACCTCCCGTCGTATTTCAGGCGTGGTAAAAGCTTTAGCACTTCTCACGAACTCGGGTAAGATGCGAAGTACACCCTTCTCGTCCGCAGCTTTCCCTGCGTGATACAGAAGTGATAGAGCGTACCGTGCATCTCCTGATGTTCCTGCGATATCAGTGATTAGATCAATTGTGCTTTCAGGAACTGCTCCGTCGAGAACGGCTTCTTTTACTCGATAGTTCAGGATATCTCGAAGCTGGAGGGAGTTATAACGATTGAATTGTATTAGGTTCTTCTGTAGTGTACTCCAAGTACTTGGATCAAGAATGTAGCCAAAAAGTGGACTACGGCTTATACCTATTAATGATACTCTTTGTTGCGCGTTTAATTGGTCTTGTGTTGAGAGCCCCCGGAGAGGAATACCTGTTTGAAGCGCCGAGAGTATTTTATTTAGAATCATATATTCGGTTCGTTCACGTCGCGCATTAACATGAATATACACTAAGTTGAATCCATGACCCTGAGCAATCTCTGTCAGTAGTTTTCCAAATAGCTTTGTTACAGAAGTCTTTCCCGAACCTGTATCACCGACGAGTAATACCTTTTGTGAAACATGACCAGGTGCCTCGATTACCCCGCGAAACAGCTGGGTTAGCTTACGGAGATGCTCTTCACGATGGGGGAGGGTGGGAGGAACATAATCAATGGA
>SMTZ1_10009828_pt1 | contig 21186 bp, 16 predicted proteins | sample DeeMarSWOR136_30_FD_25667 | JGI IMG/M metagenome (IMG submission 25667) | reverse complement strand
TGCGGGGTTACTGAGTTTTTTTTTGTTCTAAGAATTTCTGGCGGCATTCACTAGAACAGAAATAATATTCTTTTCCTTCGTAAACTTGCCTGATGGCATTTTCTTTTGGAAGATAGGTATTACAGATTTCATCTTTTACCATAATGCCCGAAGTTCGTTTTGTAGCTCTTGGGGGTTTGCTCGCTTTGTTCAAAGCTCTGAAAAAACGGAAGAACAGATAGCTGATATAGACAAGGAAAGCATAAAAGATAATCTTTATTATTCCAGCAATCATTCCCTAAATTTAGACGATTTGAATAATCATGTCAAACCAAGGCCGCCGAACGGTCCAGACCTCAAAAAAGGCCTTCCAGGATCTGATCCCTTAGATTCACCAAAGGAAGCATCACCATATCCGTTACAACTCGTTGCTAAGGCATAGGTTTTGGGAAATAGCGACAGCGACCATTGAAGATTTAGCCTTCGGAATTCGCTCTTCAAGGGCAGTCCACGCAGTGGACCGGCGAGTATGTCTGAGCAGGGCGAGTTACGCAGCCGCCGAGAAGAGCGAATGGAGAATGGCGTTAAAAATCTGAAGGGAGCCAGGCTATTTCCCAAAATCTTCTCCAATCACGGATTTGGAGATGCTTACCCTTTTGTGCCTTTCTTGACAAGAAAAATAGCTGTATAATAGAATGACCGAGAATTGAAACAGTAGAGAAAAAAATGAACAAAAACGAGCGATTTGTAAAGAAAATAACGCTTAAAAGTGTTGATTTTTCAAGATGGTATGTTGAGATCATCCAAAAGGCAGAACTGGCCGATTATGCTCCAGTTAAAGGGATGATGGTTATCAGGCCCTACGGCTATGCTGTTTGGGAAAGTATACAGCGCCTGCTCGATGATAGGATAAAAAAATCGGGCCACTCGAATGCTTATTTTCCTCTTTTCATCCCTGAAAGTTTTCTTCAGAAAGAGACCGAACATTTAGAGGGATTTGCACCCGAAGTTGCTTGGGTAACACATGGGGGACAAGAAGAATTAGAGGAGAGACTGGCAGTGCGTCCCACTTCAGAAGCCATTATTGGCAACATGTACGCAAAATGGATCAAGTCATGGAGAGATTTACCGGTGCTGATTAACCAGTGGGCCAATATAGTCCGCTGGGAAAAGGTCACCAGGCCTTTTTTAAGGACCACGGAGTTTTTGTGGCAAGAGGGGCATACAGCCCATGAAAGCCTTGAGGAAGCTCAAGAAGAAACACTGATGATACTTTCTCTTTATAAAGAGTTTGTGGAGGATGAGCTAGCCATTCCGGTGATTTCAGGGAAGAAATCAGAAAGGGAGAAGTTTGCCGGAGCCTTAGAAACTTATGCTATTGAAGCAATGATGTCAGATGGAAAAGCTCTCCAGATGGGAACATCTCACAACCTGGGTCAACAGTTTTCCAAAGTTTTTAACATCAGGTTTGAGGATCGCGACCAGAAGCTTCAGTATGTTTGGCAGACTTCCTGGGGAGTGTCTACGCGCCTTATAGGAGCTTTGGTCATGGCCCATGGAGACGATTCTGGGCTTAAATTTCCGCCCAGCATTGCTCCTGTTCAAGTGGTTATTGTTCCTATTTCTGCGGGTAACTGGAAAGAAAATGTTCTCCCCCTGGCTCGGGATATCAAGAAAAAATTAGAAAAGGAAGGATTGAGAGTAAAGCTGGATGATAGAGAAGAATTCACTCCGGGTTGGAAATTCTCTGAGTGGGAGATGAGAGGAGTTCCTCTGAGGGTAGAGATCGGTCCTAAAGATATAGAGAAGAAACAGGTAGTTGTCGTGAGGCGAGATACAGGAAAAAAAGAAAACGTGGCTCAAGCCTCTATGAATAAAAAAGTGCCGGAAATTCTAAAAGAGGTTCAGAAGAATATGTTTGAGATGGCTTTAAGGTTTCAGCAAGAGAACACGCATGAGATGAGGGACTACAAAGAACTTAAAGCCATAATGAAATCTAAAAAGGGATTTATTAAGGCTTTTTGGTGTGGGGACCAAAATTGTGAAGAAAAGATCAAAGAGGAGACTATGGCTACTATCCGGGTCATCCTTATGGATAAAGACAAGAAAACAGCCGGAGGAAAGTGTGTTTTCTGTCAGAGACCGACTGAGACCATAGTCTATTTCGGCAAGGCATATTAATTAAATATATAGCGCTGAGAGGGATTTAGAAACAAAGGGAAAATAATGCAGAGGGCGAGATTCATCAAGGCCACACTCGTGATAAACTGTAGGGGCTTGATTTATCATACCCGCAATTTTGATAGAATGTAGGGGCTTGATTCACCGTGCCCGCAATTTTGATAGAATGTAGGGGCTTGATTCATCAAGCCCACATTTTTTTAGAAAAAAATGAAAAAAGATTATCAGAAAAAAAGAGAAAAAATGGTGAAGGACCAGATAGAAGCCAGGGGAGTTAAGGATAGCAAAATTCTTGAAGCAATGAGAAAAGTCCCCCGCCATCTGTTTGTTCCTTGGAATATGAGATCCTATGCCTATCATGACGAACCTCTTCCTATCGGAGAGGGACAGACTATCTCTCAACCTTATATTGTGGCCTATATGTCGGAAGTCCTTCATCTGAAGGGGAATGAGAGAATTTTGGAAATAGGAACAGGCTCAGGCTATCAGGCAGCTATCTTGGCAGAGGCTGCTAAAGAAGTTTTCACCATGGAGATAGTCAAGAGTCTTTCCTTAAGAGCTGAGAAAGTCTTGAAAAAACTGGAATACGAAAATATATATTTTAAAGTCGGAGACGGCACTTACGGTTGGAAAGAGCACGCTCCTTATGATGCTATTATGGTTACTGCGGCTCCGGTCGAAGTGCCAGAGGCTTTACGAGAACAATTGAAAGCAGCTGGAAGGATGATTGTTCCAGTAGGCTCTGCGTTTCAGGAGTTGGTACTTATTATAAGAGAAAAGAAAAAATTCAGGGAGAAGAAGCTCCTTCCTGTGCGTTTTGTCCCCTTAATCTCGACACACTAAATATTGCGAGAAAAGAGCAGTGAAACAAAACATACACTTTAAATTAAAAAATTTAAAAAAGATAAGGAATATCCTTTTTTCTTGCTTTGCATTCTTTATGGTTCTGTCTTCGCTAGAATGCGGAAAGAAAAAATTTGTCAAGATATTTCTCCCTGATGGTTTTGCTATTACAGCCGAGGTAGCTATTTCGGATGAAGAAAGACAACTAGGGCTGATGTTTCGGGAAGAACTGAATCCTGACCAGGGAATGCTTTTCGTTTTTAAAGATGAAGATTTTCACTCTTTCTGGATGAAAAACATGAAAATATCTATTGATATTCTCTGGCTGGATAAAGAGAAAAGGATTGTCCATATCGAAAGCAACGTTCCCCCTTGCAAAAAGCCGCCCTGTGCTTCCTATTCTTCCAAGATTCCAGCAATGTATGTCTTGGAAATACAAACTGGCCTGGCTGATAAGAAGAAACTGAAACTCTATGACAAGCTAGAATTCATCTTAGAATAAAAGCAAAAAGGGAATCCAAACAAAATTTGATTTTCAAACTGAGAGTCCTTATAATTTTTATCGAAAATCTTCTGATATTTAACGGAGATTTGGCATTAGTAAAAAATTTTTAGATTTGGTCAATAAGCAAGTCCTTCTCTGTGATGGTGGCATGGGGACCATGCTATATAACAAAGGAGTCTATCTCAATGCCTGTTTTGACGAGCTTAACCTAACTAATGCCGATACCGTGAAACGGGTTCATCAAGAGTATGTCCAGAGCGGAGTGGATATCATCGAGACAAATACTTTTGGTGCTAACAAGTATAAATTGAAAAAATTCGGCCTGGAGGGCAAAGTCCAAGATATAAACCACGCTGGCGCTCTTATTGCCAGACAAACAGCAGGAAAAGAGATTTTTGTGGCTGGATCCATCGGACCTCTGGGATTGAAGATCGAACCCTGGGGAAAAACCACTATTGAACAGGCGCAAGAGGCATTTATCGAGCAGGCGCAGGCACTTTTGGAAGGCGGCGTTGATCTTTTCATTCTTGAAACTTTTTCTGATATCAATGAGATACACCAGGCGATAAAAGCTGTCCAAAAGCTTGGTCAAGATCTAACAATTATCGCTCAAATGACTATTGAGGAAAGTGGAAACAGTCTGTACGGAACCACCCCTGAAGTGTTCACGAAAAAGCTTGAAGAATGGAAAACTCATGTCATAGGCCTGAACTGTAGCGTGGGGCCGGCCCATATGCTTCAATGTATTGAAAAGATGTCTAAAATCACCGAACATCCTCTCTCAGCTATGCCCAATGCTGGGATTCCAAGCGAAGTTGAAGGAAGGAACATTTATTTATGCTCACCCGAATACATGGCTGAATATGCCAAGCGTTTTATACTAAACGGAGTGAAAGTAGTGGGCGGATGTTGTGGTACAACTCCCTCCCATATAAAAGCTATGAGAGGAGCTATAAAGGCTCTTCAACCGCCCGAAAGAAAAAGAATTCAAGTGTTTTCGCCAGCCGAAACAGAAGAAGTGGAGAAGATAATAAAGCTGAGGGATAAATCTAAGATGGCTCGAAAAGTAGAGGATAATGAATTTGTCGTAAGCGTCGAAATAGTGCCTCCAAGGGGCCACAATCCATCCAAGATAGTTGAGATAGCACGCAAGCTGGAGAAGGAGGGGATAGATTGTGTGAATATTCCTGACGGACCTCGGGCGAGCGCTCGAATGAGTTCAATGGCTTTGAGCAATATTCTTAGCTTGAAGACTAAAATAGAACCTATTCTTCATTATACATGCCGTGATAGAAATTTATTAGGTATGCAATCCGATCTTCTTGGGATGTATGCTCAAGGGATAAGGAATATTCTCATCATAACGGGAGATCCTCCTAAGCTGGGCGACTATCCTGATGCTACGGCAGTATTTGATGTCGATTCTATTGGCCTTACGAATGTGGTGAATTCTCTGAACAAAGGTATTGATATCGGAGGCAAGAGATTATCCGAACCTACAGGATTTCACATTGGAGTCGGGGCCAACCCGGGAGCTATCAACATCGACTATGAGATCTCCCGGTTTGAGTTGAAAGTAGAAGCTGGAGCAGAGTTTGCTATCACCCAGCCAGTTTTTGACATTAAGCTCCTTGAGAATTTTTTAAAGAGAATAGATAATTGCCGTATTCCCGTGCTTGGAGGGATTTGGCCGCTTTTTAGCTTGCGGAATGCAGAGTTCATGCACAACGAAGTCCCTGGATGTCAAGTCCCCAACGTAATAATGGATAGAATGAGAGATGCTCAAGAAATCGGGGCAGAGAGGGCAAGACAGGAAGGAGTGGCCATTGCCCAAGAAATTCTTGGGTTAATAAAAGACATGGTGGAAGGTATCCAGATAAGCCCTCCTCTGGGTAAGTATGAATTAGCTCTTGAAGTTTTGAAAGCCCTGTAGATAAATAGCAATTATCAAGTTTCAGAAAAAATGAAAAAAGCAGACGGTAGCAAGGCGAAAAATCTAAAAAAATTGGCATCTCGTCCATTATGCTTTCTTTGGTGGAAAAAATATTAGGTGAATATAAAGTGAGGTTTCTATGAACAGAATCTTCAGCATATATTTAAAATTATTCCTAGTTTTCTTTTTCTTCTGTTCCTTTTTGCTCCTAATTACATTTCTTTCGCCAAAGGCTTTTTGTTCTGATTCTACAGAATTTGAAAGTAATGGTAATCCTCCCGCAGGAGCACAGGTTGATTATCCTCCCGAATGGATACAAGGTTGTACTTTGGTATTGCTGAGTAAGGATGATATTGATTCCGCAAATGATGCAAGAGATTATATCATAAGTAACGGCGGTGAAATTTTTGTTCTTTCACCTCCTCATGCCATGGTGGGGCGGATAGAGCCCGGAGTTGCAGATGAATTGCTGGGAAAATTTGGGATTGAATCAATTTTTTATCATCCTGTCAGTTTAGAAGAAATAAGATACAAGGATAAGCAGACCATTTCTCTTGTTAAATTTTTTAACTATGTTACCTCTGGTGAGCTTGAAAAAACCTTCCTTTTGTACAGAGAAAAAGGTGAACCACTGATAAATGATGCTTGGCAGCGTCCCTTGATAAATCACGGAGATTATTTAAGGAATCTTGGTGATAGAGGGATGGACATTGTGAAACTTAAGGAGGAAAGTGATCGGTTTCTGGGAGAGAAATACGGATTTCTAAGCCCGGGGAATAGTGATTCTATGATAGGAACAGTCGCCTGTTGTTTATTTTTCGTAGAAAGCGACGGGAGCATTAATTCTGACCAGTATACTTGGACTCAGGCAGCTTTCGATCTAACTTACAACCAGTGTCTGACAGGATTGAGCTGGTGGGCGAGTAACGCGCAGACCCGTGGCATTAGTTTATCATTTACTTTGTCTTACTACGAAAGTCCAGATACCGATCAAGGCTATGAGCCTATTGTCCATCCTTCATCTGATGATTATTTATGGATTAATGCTATCATGTCGAATTTGGGCTATACAACTGGTTCCAATTTTACTCGAGTTGAGGCTTTCAATACAGATCTAAAAAATCAGGCGGGAACTGATTGGGCATATTCTGCATTTATTGCCTATAACCCCACTGGCGAAGGAGCTCCTCAAAGATTTACAGATGAACTATTTGCTTATGCTTACTTAGGAGGACCTTATACTCAATTCTTGTATAAGAATGATGGATGGTCGGTAAATGATATATGGAGGACGTTAGCCCATGAATCAGCCCATATTTTCTGGGCTTGTGACGAGTATTATACAGCAGGATACGGAGGGTGCACGAGCTGTGCCCCGTGCAATTCCTACAGGCCAATCTTAAACGGAAACTGTGAGCATTCAAGCTGCAACCCAGATAACTCAGTACCCTGCATAATGAGACATAGTGAGGATGCAATATGCCACTACACCGCAGCTCAGATCGGGTGGGGATTGGATGAGCCACCCACCACATCCATCACCTCACCACTAACAGGGGAAGAAGTTAGCGGCATAGTTACCATAGAGATCAATGCTACAGATGACGATGGAATATCAAGAGTTGAGTTTTATGTAAACGCAGGATTGGAGGAGACTGACACCACTGCTCCTTATCAATTTAACTGGGATACAAGTTCTTTCTATAATGGCGATCACAACATAAGAGCCGTTGTTTATGACTCAATATTGCAAACTGGAGAAGATAGTATATCTTTGGTTATCCTTCCCCGTGCTCCCCTAAATTTTTCTTACGAAAAAGAGGAAAACAAATCTTTGTTATTGAGGGAATACATAAATATTCTAACTTGGGAAGCTCATCCATTAAATGGCGTTGTGAAATACAGAATTTATCAGGTCGAAGACTCAAGCCAAAGCTTATTGGGTGAGGTGAATGTTCCTTATATAGAATACTTGCATAGAAATGTAGATGAAGATAAAGAATATACATACGCTCTGGTGGCTGTTGATGCCCAAGGTCGGGAGGGAGAGGCGGCTTATACAGCAGGAGAGGGAGTTTATGGAAAAACACAGAATACTCAGGTAAACAGAACAGTTTCATCTAAGATCAAGCAGAGGCTAAGAGGAGGGGAGAGCGATACCTCAGGGAGAGATAGTCTGAATACTGTGGGCATGGATTTAAATAGCTCTATCCCAGCGAACTCGGCAAAAGTTCTTAAGCCTTTGAGCTTTACTGGTCAGCAGGTGTTAATTAGTTCCCTTTCTCAGACTGAACATACCAATGTTCTATCTTGGCAGGCCAATCCAAACGGTCAAGATACGGAGAAATACAGGATTTACCTGGTGGAAGGAAAAACCCAGAGTTTGTTGGCTGAGTTAAGCGCTGATTCTTTAGAATACATACATAGGGATGTAAAGAAAAACAGAAAGTATAAATATGCTTTGGTAGCTGTGGATAGTATGAACCGTGAAAGCGAACCAATTTACATTAATATTGAGTAAGGAAGGAAGGAAACCATGAGAGCAAAAAGAATACTAATATTTTGTTTAGCAATAATTATGTTTTCGGCTCTATCCCACTCAGAAGCATTTTTTATAGAAGCAAAGGGGAATTATTTTCAACCTAAAGATCAGAGCTTCAAGGAAATATACGGAAATGGGAAGAGTTTCGGAGGAGAGATAGGCATAACTTTGGGGAAAGGAATAGGCATCTGGGCTGGAGGCCATTATTTTTCCAAAAAAGGGAAGACGACTTTTACGGAAGAAGACACAGAGATACAAATTATTCCTCTTTATGCAGGCCTAAGATATCGACTGGCAAAGGCAAGCATAAGACCATATGTAGGATTTGCCGTTGGATATTTTCGATACAAAGAAGTAAATCAAATCGGGACAGCTAAAAAAGGAGATATCGGGTATATCGGGCAAGTTGGTATCATTTTTAAAGTAGGCGGAGCATTATTCCTTGATATCAAAGGCAGCTACAGTTACTGCAAAGTAAAGCCAGTGGATATTGAAGCAAATTTAGGTGGCCTTCAAGGAGAAATAGGCTTAGGATTAGAATTTTAATGTCGGGCCTTGATTCATCTTGTGTAGGGGTTTGATTCATCAAACCCACCTTTACTCATATTTTGGAGAGGGTTGATTAGTCTTATGTAGTGGCTTGATTCATCTTGTGTAGGGGTTTGATTCATCAAACCCACCTTTATTTTTATCTTTTGATGGCTTTTATTAACCAAAAAAAAGGCCGAAGACCTCATGGTCTTCGGCCTCTTGGTTTCGTGTCTATTAAACTCTGGCCCTTAGAGCTTGACGCCCAGGCTGACACCAATATTGAGGTCAGGCCCTGAACTGTTTCCAGTAAGGAACCATGGCCCTTCGAGAAAGATGGTATCGTACATATAAGCTTCTATGAAAAATCCCTTCTTCATGTTAACAGTAAACCCGAATGCAGGAGTTAAAGAAGAGGTAGCCTGAGCACTAATAGTCTTCCAATCTTCGGTTGCAGGATCTGTATCGGGATTTGTCAGCGTCTTTTCCTTGGAGGTCTCGTAGGTGATCGACGCCCGCATCGTGAACCAGTTGAAGAGCCGTTTCTCGGCCAGGATTCGAAGAATCGGGAAATAAGATAAGCTTGGATTGTTCTTTATTGCATCTGTATCAGCCGTCTCTACGCTCATTTCTTCCTGTGATGTATCCGTCATAAAACCCACCTGGAAACCAACATTATAGCCCTCTCCATGGAATAGGGGTCCTGCCAAAAAAGCTAAGCTCTTCTGGGCTCTTTTATAGGTTGTTGCATCGTCAGCAGTATCGGTGTTGGGGTCGACCTCCAGGGAACCTCCATAGGAGAGATAGGAAAGGTTGGCGATTATGTTTGTGGTTTCGTTTATCGGATAGAGATATTTGGGCTTCCCCAGACCGATATCGATGGACAGATTTAGGTTGTCCTTTAGCGGGTATCCCAAACCTGCTCGGAACATCATCGTTGAGATTTTCTTTTTGAAGACGTCATCTCTTTCGGTGGAAACTGACAGGGGATTATTAATGCGATTTCCGGAAACTCCCCGGCCAACAGAGTTGATTCCAAAACCTGCCTTTAGCTTATCGCCGAGGGGCAGGGCATAATAGAGGCCAAAGGACCTTACGCCATTTATGTTAGTCACATTTACGCCATCGACTCCTACATTAGTTTGGCCACAAATTGGTGCGACTAAGCCGTTTAAACTGTTTATGTCTTGGCCTGGACCAGCCCAGATATTGTTCCGGTAACTGCCGTAGCGTTTTCCGACCTGAAGACCGAGAACTCCTGGCAGGCCTAGAGACTCCATCTTGACAAAGCCGAAACCGCTATAGATTGCTCCATCATAGTCAATGTTTACATAACTAGGATTGTCCAGCATATAGATAGGATTGAGCAGGGAATCAACCGTGGTGATCACCATCCCTGCAGGTGTTAGCTCATGATAAATCGCCCCTGTGAGGACTATCTTTCGTGAATCCGTGGCCTGCATATTGGCGGCCAAGATCAGGAAAAGAGTCCCGACCAAAACAAATTGTCCGATTCTTCTCATTATAAATACCTCCGTTTATATAGGTCTTGGAAGCCCTCGCTTCCTTTATTAAGTAACCTTCTTTTAAGAAGATTTATTTATTATCTCTCAAAAACCGCTCAACTCTTTCTTATTGTTATGAATACTTTTTATTTCATACCCCCTTTATGCGGTCAATAACCTTTTGAGGTGATTCTTGAGGTGATTTTTATTCCTCGATATTCTTAGAAAAGGATTTTAATGCAATTTTAGCTAGGTTTGATCGACTAAATTTATACATGAAAGGAAAACCGGGATTGACCGATTCTTACAATTGAAAGGAATGATGGAAGAAAAGAAATTTTTTATTAGGGGATACAGGAAAAAAGTCGATTTCGCGACTTTTTATGATCCTGAGCCCTATTCGTTAAAAGAAGCAATAGATAAGGCGGACGAATATTTTAAGAAAATAAGACGCCTGGGGAAGATAATGCTCTTTGAGCGAGAGGAAGAGGATGATAATAAAGCAGTTATCTCGATGAAAAAGTGGCGAGGCTTTTTGGAATTGGGGATTGACGGGGAAATTATAATAACAAAAAATTACGCAAAATATTATTTTAACCGCGACAAAGGCCGCAGCGGTTGATGCCTGGGCCTCATCCAAGGCAATGTTCAGTCTTTCATCTAAGGGGAGCTATTTCAACTTAGTTTCCATCTTAAGCTGATAACAGCTGTCTTCTACTTCACAGTTTATTATTTTTTTAATTTCTTATTCAACAGATACGTTGTGAACGATTTTCCGTCGATTTTGGTGTATTTAAAGTTCACATCATCGTCGAAGACTACGCCGTCGAAATTCACGGGCTCTGAGAACTTCGTATACTTAAAATCGGCGTTTCTCTTGAATTGAGCATCTTGAAAGTTCACCCCTTCAGGGAATTTTGCGTATTTAAAATTCGCGAGTTGCTGGAAAGTAGCTTTGTCAAAATTAACGGCTTCAGGGAATTTTGTGTACTTGAAATTGGCTTCTTTGCTGAAAATGGAGTTTGAGAAGCTAATATCGGTCGAGAATTTTGTGTACTTGAAATTGGCTGCTTTGTTGAAGCGTGAATTTAAGAAACTGACATCGGTCGAGAATTTTGTGTACTTGAAGAGTGCTTCATCATTATACTGTGTGTTCTTGAAGTTGGCCTTAGTTTCGAATTTTGCGTACTTGAACGCTGACTTGCCCTGGAAATCGCAGCCCTGGAAATCTACATCCTTATAAAAGATGGCGTTGTGTGTTTCATTCTTATCATCATTATGAACGTAAGCGAGCACGTCTCCAGTGAAGACACAATCGATGAAAGATAGAGTAGATCTCACATGATACAGGTAGACAAGAGTTGAACCTTTGCTGAGGAGTCTATTTGCCTTAGATTTTTCGTCCACGGTCACATCTTTTATAGACGTGAAGTCCAGATTGCCGACGATCTCAGCATTTTTGTACTGGACAGCCTTTCCTGCATTGATTTGATCGATGATTGTGCTGGCCTTGACCTGAGATTTGGCAAAAGACCATGTCGGCACTAGCAGGAGAGTAGCGATGAATAGGACTTTGATAGTTTTGACGGTTTTCATATATACCTCCTTGTTTTTTCGACTCCTCCTTTTTTTAAGAGCAGTAAATATGTCATTTTAAATATGGAGGAATCCTCAATGTGATATACGAAATATGAAGTGAAAAAGTTTACAAAAAAACATAGGATATGCGGTTTTCAGCCTTCCTTTTCTCCAAACACATACTGTAGGGCTTATGTAGTAGTGGGCGGGAATCGACAATTTCTTGAGTTTCTTGGAAGGCAAAGGTTGAAATCTGGAGAATCGATAAGAACTGCTGCCGAAGGTTTTTGGTGCTTTATTTAACAATTCGATCATAGTTCAAATTTGAGAATACTAAGAATTTTGACATTGAATTTCGAATTGAATAATAATAAAATCAACAAATAAATGGATATAATAGTATTATTATTAAAACATCTGTGAAGCAGAAGTACAGTATAAAAAATCTTAAGATTATTATCTTTGTAGCATAAGGGGGAAGAATGAAAAAGCATTTAACTATTTTATTGGCAGTTCTGTTTCTGAGTGCAAGTTTTAATTATGCTCAGGAGCAGACAGGACAGATTATCGGAAAGGTCAAAGACAACGAAGGATCTCCTCTCCCTGGAGTCACAATCGAAGCCAGAAGCCCTTCCCAGGTAGGAACATCAACAGCCGTTACAGACCAAATCGGCAGATATCGTCTCCTCGCCTTAACTCCGGGAACCTATTCCATCGTTTTTGCTATTCCCGGGTTTCAGACACTCAGGAGAGAAGGAATACTGGTCCGGTTGGGAAAAATATTTAATCTTGACATAACCCTGAGCCAGGCTGCTATCGAGGAAGCGGTGACTGTTATCGGTGAGTCGCCCGTCGTTGACATCAAAAAGAGTGCCACTGCAGTAAACATCGGCAGAGAGATGTTTGACAAGCTACCCAGAGGTAGAGATTTTACTTCAGTTGTTACTGTAACTACTGGTGGAGTGAACGATGAGCCTATGCTGGGAGGCACATCCATGGATGGTTCCAGTGGTTCAGAGAACATGTTTTTTATCGATGGTACAGATACAACCCATATATACTCGGGTACATCGAATCAACAGGTACTCTTCGAGTTTGTTGAAGAAGTGCAGGTCAAATCCAGCGGCTATGCAGCCGAGTATGGCGGCTCCATGGGTGGAGTCATCAATGTTATCACCCGTTCAGGAGGAAATGAGTTCCACGGAGAAGCAGTACTCTACTACCGGAGTGATGAGCTACAGGGTCCGCGAAGACCTGATATCCGCCTCAATCCTTTTGATTACACTATTGCTGAATACATCACCTATCCTGAAGATAGCTGGTACCGGTATGATGTGGGTTTTGGTCTGGGGGGTTACATTTTTAAGGACAGGCTGTGGTTTTATGGAAGTATTCTGCCTCGATATACTAAAACAAGCAGAACTGTAGAATTCGTCCTGGATGAGCTAGAACACACGACAACCCAGAAGGAATATAATTATTTCGTTCAGGCTAAATTGGCAGCTCAGCCTTTCCGAGGTATGCGGATAAGCGGAAGCTTTGTCAACGATTTCTACAAGTGGAGGGGCGCCCAGGCCCCTCTGGATGGAACTGGAGATCCAGAGTACGAATTTGGAAAATATGGTTATGATTTTCCTGGGTGGACCGTAGCAGCCAGAGCTGATTACATTGCTTCGAACAACCTCTTTCTCAACCTAAGCGGTGGTTATTTCAGAGCCAATAGAAAACAGATTGTTGAACCTGAGGGGCCCCGCTACCGTTTCTGGAACACAAACTCAGGGATACCTGGTGTAGATCCTTCTCTTGTCAGACCAGGGCTTTGGTACAATTATGCCTCCCAAGACGGGATGCAGACTGTAAAAGATATTCAGACCAGGCTGACTGCAAACTTTGATGGTACATTGTTCTTTGACGCAGGCGGCGAACATATGGTAAAGGCAGGAGTTCAGATGGTACGCATTGCCCATAATATCGCAGACGGTAATGTATATGATTCCAACTTTTTTGTTTGGGGAATGCCTTATTCATCTCCTAACTTAGGAATTGTACCCACCACTTACGGCTGGTGCAGAGTTTATGACCCTTATGGGATATTTGCTGATATCCACAGCATGCGCTGGGCCATTTTCCTTCAGGACAGCTGGACGATTGCCAAAAAGCTGACCCTTAACTACGGGATAAGAATGGAAAAAGAGGATGTTCCCTCATTCAGTGACCTGCCTGAATTCCAGGAACCTCCCGCCAAGTTTGACTTTGCCGACAAAATTGCTCCTCGCTTTGGCTTTGCCTATGATGTTTTCGGCGACAACTCTCTTAAAGTATTTGGAAGCATTGGCCTTTACTATGATGTCATGAAGCTTTGGTTGGGTCAAGCTTTTGGCGGATTAAAGTGGATTTCCTATATTTATGACATAAAAACTCTGGATTGGACCCAGTTTGAAGAGACGACTCACCCGGATACAAGCAGGCCGGATCTTTATGAATTAATTGAATCACGTAACATGGCTATACCTTCTTATGATACCATCCAGCCTGACATGGAGCCCTACAGCAAAATTGAGTACACGCTAGGTCTGCAGAAAAAGTTAGGCGAAGACTTCTCTTTGACTGCGCGTTTTCTTCATAATCGCATCCTCTGGGCCATTGAAGATGTCGGAATTGAGACACCAGAGGGCCTGGTATACTACACCGGCAATCCTGGTTCAGACTGGATCAGCGATAAACAAAGGGAGGTATTAGAGCTGCCAGGATTACTCCCCTGTCCCAAAGCCAGGCGAAACTATTACTCCGTGAATATTAGCCTTGACAAACGCTTCAGCAACAACTGGATGGGCGGTGTTAACTACACCTGGAGCCTTCTCTGGGGCAACTTCTCAGGCCTGGCCAGCTCTGATGAGTTTGGCCGTACGGATCCTAATGTGGAAAGGTTCTTTGATTCCTGGATCCTTCACCGCGACCAGAACCTGAACGAGACGACAGGAAAGCTTCCCACTGACCGTCCTCATCAGCTTAAAATTTACGGAAGCTATACCTTTGATTTCGGCCTGACCGTGGGATTATACACCTATGCAATGAGCGGAACTCCTGTTTCACGGATGCTACCTTTGAACAATTTACAGGGCTATTATCCGGTGGGCCGTTTCTCTGATGGTCGGACTCCTTTCTTGACTCGAACTGACCTCTATCTTGAGTATAATATTAAGTTCGGTGGAAAATATCGCTTACAGTTCAACGCCAACATCACAAACCTCTTCAACCAGAAAATTGCTCAAAGAAAATATCCCCAATACTGCTTGGGGACCATTTACGTATCGAATGCTGAACTGTTGGCTGGGTTTGACTATCAAGAATTAGTTGAAAGATTGGACTGGCCGCTCGATCCCCGGTTTTTGAAGCCTGGCTTCTACACTCCATCCATTGATGTTCGTCTCGGGGTCAAGTTCATCTTCTAATCGGTATAAACACCAATCACCCCCATTAGCCATTCAAAGTGAGGTAATCGTTCCCATACGCATCATAAATTCAAAACATTTAATCCAACTTGACTCTTTCCACTAAAATTGTTATTTTTTACCCAAGGTAGTCCAAGGGGAAAATAGTGGCTGTTAGATGCCCTGAATGTCAAACTGAGAACACCTCAGACTCTCAATTCTGCAAGACGTGTGCAACACCACTGCCCTCTTCTGAAGAAATCTCTGTCACTAAAACTCTTGAAACCTCAGTAAAGGGATTAACTCGGGGGACTACATTCGCAGGGAGATATGAGATCATCGAGGAGCTTGGAAAAGGTGGTATGGGCAAAGTCTATAGAGTTAAAGATAAGAAGTTAGATGAAGAGATGGCCTTAAAGCTCTTGAAACCTGAAATAGCTGCTGACAAGGGCATAATTGAACGTTTCAAGAATGAGTTGAAGTTAGCTCGTAAGATAGCTCACAGAAATGTCTGTAAGATGTACAACCTCGATGAAGAGGAAGAGACTCCATACATCACCATGGAGTACGTGGATGGGGAGGATTTAAAGAGCTATATCAGACAGAAAGGAAAGCTAAAAAAAGATGAAGCTATCCCCATCGCCAAACAGGTGTGTGAAGGGCTTGCAGAGGCTCATGAGTTAGGAGTGGTGCATCGTGATTTAAAGCCGCAGAACATCATGATATATGAGAAAGGCCATGCCAAGATCATGGACTTTGGTATAGCTCGCTCGGTTGAAGCACCTGGAGTAACACAGACAGGGATGATGATAGGAACACCTGATTACATATCACCTGAGCAGGCAGAGGGAGAGGAAGCAGACCAGAGATCAGACATTTATGCGTTAGGAGTAATCCTTTATGAAATGGTGACAGGGGGAGTGCCTTTTAAGGGGGATACTGCCCTGAGTGTAGCTTTAAAACATAAAGCCCAAATACCTCGAGATCCGAGGAAGATAAATCCTGAGGTTTCAGAGGATTTGAGTCGTTTGATACTGATCTGCATGGAGAAGGATAGGCAGAGAAGGTATCCCACAGCAGAGGCTCTTCTCTCTGATTTGAGGAACATAGAGGAGGGCTTCCCTCTCGGAACAAAGATACGCCCCAGGCGAAAGACTTTCGCTGCAGCATTAATGCGAAAAAAGCTCTTCATCCCTGCTTTGGTTGTTGCAGCTGCAATCATAGCTGTAGTTATCTGGCAGCTTCTTCCCCAAAAGGAAGTGGTGCTTGCTCCAAAGATTAAGAACTCAATAGCGGTTATCAGTTTTAAAAATCAAACTGGAGATAAAGCCTACGATAATTTGAGAGTGGCCATTCCAGACCTCTTGATCACTAACCTCGAGAATACAGGGAATCTTCATGTGGCGACATGGGAGCGCATGCATGATCTCCTCAAACAGATGGGCAAGGGGGATGTGGAGATTATTGACGAAGACTTGGGATTTGAACTCTGTCGGAGAGAAGGCATAGAAGCCATAGTCCTGGGAAGCTTCATCAAGGCGGGTGAGATGTTCGCCACGAATGTGAAAGTTCTGAATACAGAAACCAAGAGGATTATGAAGAGTACAAGCTCTAGAGGAGAAGGAGTTGACAGCATTTTGAGAACACAAATCGACGATTTGAGCAGAGAGATCTCCAGAGGTGTTGGCATTTCTGAACAGAAGATTGAAGCAAGCAATATTCGGATTGCTGACTTTACGACCAATTCCATGGAGGCCTATAACTATTTTTTAAAAGGAAGAGAGGATCAAGAAAAACAATATTATGATGAAGCCAGGCAATCCCTCGAGAAAGCTGTGATACTCGACCCGGAATTTGCCATAGCCTATCTCTACCTTGGTTATGCATATAGTGGCTTAGGACTTGCCAAAGCTAGAAATGATGTTTACGAGAAAGCCATGACTTATTCTGAGAAAGCAACGGAAAAAGAAAGACTTTACATAGAGGCAGCTTATGCCAGAAGAATAGAGCGTAATCCAGAAAAAAGTTTTCATATCCTTAAACAAATGGCTGAAGAATATCCCAAAGAAAAACGAGCACACTTTAATTTGGGAGGTTATTATAAAGGTCAGAAATTATACGATAAGGCCATCGAAGAGTTCAACAAAGCGCTGGAACTTGATCCAAATTATGGATTGGCTCTTAATGAACTTGCTTTTGTATATGTTGGAATGGAGGATTTCGAGAAGGCCATTGAATATTTTAAAAGGGGTGTATTGGTCGCCCCCGGGGATGCCAATCTATTGGATTCCATGGCCCTTTGCTATTTCTATATGGGGAGACTTGACGAAGCCGCAGCAACATACAAAGAAGTCTTGGAAATCAAGCCTGATTGGAGTTATTCATATTGGGGTATTAGCTATATCAATGCTCTCAAGGAAGATTATTCAGAAACGATGAAATGGGTAGATCAGGGTATTGCCATAGCCTCATCTGCAAGCGAAAGAGCTGAAGGATTTCTTTTAAAAGGATTCTTTTATTTCTGGCTTGGTAGCTTTGATCAGTCCCTTAGAGAAATTCGCACAGCATCAGTCTTAGCAGAAACGGAAGGAAATAATCTCATGAAAGGCGAGGCAGACGCTATAGAAGGATTTGTTTATTGTGAAAGAGGAGAGTATGAACTTGCTCGAAAATCGTTGAAGTACCATCTTGAGTTTGTAAAGGAAGTCTTTATTATCCCAAGGTATAAAGTAATCGAACGCGTAGTACTTGGAAGAGTAGACTTACAAGAAGGAAGAATCGATTCTGTAAAATCCCGGCTGGTTGAGATAAAATCCCTTCTACCTGAATTAACTCCAAACGTCAGAGAAACTCGTAAATCCGATTATGACATACTCCGTGCAGAGGTTTTGTTGGCAGAAGGCTCCCTTGAGGAGGCAATCGCCGTTGGCAAGAAACTGGCCTGCAGGCTCCTCCCAAGTCGCATTTGGACGATAAGATGGGTTAACATGCCTGCCTTTAAAGATGTTCTAGCCCGAGCCTACCGACAAAAAGGAGAATTAGATAAAGCCATTGCCGAATACGAACGGCTGATGACTTTTGATCCAGAGAGTAAAGATCGACGTCTGATTCATCCTCTTTATCATTACAGGTTAGCCAGATTATATGAAGAGAAAGGCTGGGAAGCCAAAGCCATAGAGCATCACGAGAAATTCCTCGACCTCTGGAAAGATGCTGATCCTGGTATTCCTGAAGTTGAAGATGCGAAGAAGAGGCTAACTGGGCTGCGAAAATTGCCTTAATGATTGATATCTATTTTTTAAGAATTTCCTTTATCAGTTTTTCCAGTTCCCGGGCAACGTTTTGAGATGCGGTTTTCTCCCCAAGAAGTTTTTTTATTTTTCTGAATTGGGCTATCATTTCTGATTGTTGTTCTTCAGAGTTAAGGATCTTTTTTGTTTCTTCGAAAATGTTCTGAGCAGTAAAGTCTCGCTGTATCAGTTCAGGAATAACCCTCTCTCCGGCAAGGATGTTGACGAAGTGCGGCTTCTAAGTTGGCTGTTCCACAGGCAGAGAGAACGAGGTCGCTTGAGGCTATCGCTTCATAATGATCTTCGCCCAGAATTTTTAGGCCCTTAAGCCTGTGAGGGATGAGGTTTAAGAGAAAATTTTTCTCAAGACTTTCAGCCAGAAGAAGCACAAATTGCGTGTCCCCTTCACTTTTTATTCTCTCCAGAGCCTCAGCGAGGACTGGCATGTGATATTTTAATTCGCTTCGCCTGCTTCCAGGGAGGAGAGAGATAAGCTTTTTTTGAGGATCCAACCCATGCTTACCCAAGAACTCATCTTTGGTGAGAGAGGCTCTTACTCTATCTTTGAGGGGATGTCCAACATAGACAGCTTGGATCCCGTAATCTTTGTAGATCTTCTCTTCGAAAGGGAAAATCAGCATCATTTTATCGACTGTTTTTTTTATGGTTCGGAGCCTCCCTTTTCTCCAAACCCATACTGTAGGGCTTATGTAGTAGAGGACGGGAATCGATAGTTTTTTAATTTTTCTGGCCAGACGAAGGTTGAAATCTGGAGAATCGATAAGAACTGCTGCTGAAGGTTTTTGGTGTTTTATTTCTCTTTTGATTTTGTCAAAGATTTTTTTTATTCGGGGAAGATGAGAGATGACTTCGAATACTCCAACAACAGCCAGTTCTTCTACCTGGAAAAGAAGACGAACTCCTTCTCTCTCCATGTGCTTTCCACCGATGCCAAAAAAAGAGAGAGAAGGATGGAGTTTTTTAAACTGATAGACGAGGTCAGCGCCGTATTTTTCTCCAGAATTTTCTCCGGCTATGATGAGGATGGAATCCATCAGCGCTTTTCGGTTTCCCCATAATAGACGATCTCTGGCATTTTTTCAGGGTCGAAGCCGTAGTAGAATAGCCATTTGTCGTAGGTTTCTTGGTCAAAGTAGATTCTTATAGATTTTTCGGTGGATGAGCTTACTACTCCGATGATCCTTGGATTGTCGACCGAAGAGAGAGCACTTTGAGGCGCCACCAGAATTTTTTGAGTTGCTCCTTCTTGCCGTCCTGAAGCTCCCCCATAAGGAAGGATAATATTCCATTCACCGTGTTCGGTCATAGGATCCTTAAACATTTTGCGGAGACATTTCTCTTCCAATAATTCTTCAAAGGATTTTGGAAAACCGCCTGGGTATTTTATCTGGAATAGTCGAACTGCTTCTACATACTGTTTCCCTCTGAAAATCAATTCTTCCTCTTTTTCGCGCTGGAGCTGTGTTTTCCAGATCGGTGTGGCAATAAGAAATCCAATGGCCATAATAAAGACAGCAACCATGAGGATAATCAGTATGTAGCCTTCTTTTCTATTCATGAGTCATAAAAAGAAAGATTAGGGTAAAGAGAAATCACCAGGTGCTGTAGAGTGTTCCGTCCAACGATTTCATTTCCGACCCAGATAAAACATCTGATATTCCAGGCTCCACTGCTAATATCAGGTCTTCCTCGGATAGTATTTCTGGTATTTCTATCCAGGTTTCTGAAGAGCCGGTTATAGGATCTATTGGTATTGCCCTCAAATACTTTTCATCTACAAGAGCCTGGAGAGAGTAAGGGTATTTACCCTTGTCTGCGTAGTACTGGTCTATCAATGTTCTCATTTGGAAGAGATTTTCCTTTAACACAGATTCTCTTGCCCGTTTGGTAGCGTATTTATACTGGGGAAGTCCCAGACCCACCAGAATTCCTATGAGAGCGAAGACGATCAGCATTTCGATAAGAGTAAAGCCATTTTTCTTATTCTTATGGGTCGAAAGCATTCTTGTCACCTCTCTACCATTCTCTGTATTTGGTTCCATCCAGGGCTGTGCCCGGGTTTCTCGTGTAAATGTCATAGACATTTTCTCCTCCCCAAACATCTGAATCAGGCTCATCCTGGTAAGACCTTAATCCCCATTCATGAGATTTTGTCATCGGATCTATGGGAATTCTTCTCAGAAACTTCACAATCTTTGTATCTTCGTCTTCTTCTCCCTCTTCTTTAATTTTTAATTCAACTCCTTCAACTAAGGTTTCTAAGTCTGGAGGGTAACCTTCAGTGTCTTCTTCAACGTCTATCTTTTTTTCATCAGCAAGCTTTTTGTAAGCATCTATAGCTTCTCTTATTATTCTTAAGTTCCGTCTCAGCTCTATCTCTCTTTCTCTTCTTATGGCAGTCTTGGCTAGAGGCATGACCGCTGCTGCTAAAATAGCAAGAATAGTAAGGGTGACCAGCATTTCGGTAAGGGTAAATCCTTTTGCTCGAGGGAATAATTTGCTCATGCTCGCTGATTCCCTTTTAAATGAATTAAGATTTATCTTTATGATTCCGGTCTCGATAAAAATGAGGTTTTTTTGGCTCAGGAGCTAGAGGATCAGACCGACGATAGGAATTGTATTCCAGGGCCTTCTTGCTCAATTTGATCTTGTTATCTTCGTCAATAGCCATAACCTTAACCCGGACTGTTTGTCCCATTTTGATCACATCCCTGATATTCCTGATTCGATGATGGGCGATTTCAGAGATATGAAGGAGACCGACAATGTTGGGGAGGATTTCAATGAACGCCCCATATTCTTCAAGACGAACGACTTTCCCTGTGTAGATTTTGCCAACTTCGGCCTCCA